>Ga0208885_100299_pt1 | contig 20666 bp, 16 predicted proteins | sample LakWasMe74_LOW10_2_FD_183902 | JGI IMG/M metagenome (GOLD analysis project Ga0208885, IMG submission 183902) | Freshwater sediment methanotrophic microbial communities from Lake Washington under simulated oxygen tension - Sediment Metagenome... | ecosystem: Environmental > Aquatic > Freshwater >...
TCACCTTGAAGCCGATAAGCATCAGGTAGGCAAGCGTAATACCCAAAAAATTGAACGCAAGAATCTGAATTTCAGAACCTGGATTAAGCGGCTCACACGAAAAACAATTTGCTTTTCGAAAGTAGAGATCCTGCATGATACGGTTATAGGATTGCTGATTAACAAGGTCGAGTTTGGCTTGGATATTCATGCATAATTACAGATTTAACCCACTACCCAATCTGGAATACCTGTTCTCGCGTATCGACAATTCGGTTTATGGCGCAGGCACCAAGCTGCCTCACAACGTAATCGGCTTACTCGGCGTCGCCAACGGCGTCGAGGGCGATCTGCGCACCGGTTTGCCGTCGCAAATGATCGAAGTACACCAACCCGCACGGCTGCTGATCGTGGTCGAACAAACGCCCGTTATTCTGGATAAAACCCTCGCCAAACTGGGTGCGCTTAAAGAATGGCTCGATAACGACTGGGTCAGATTCGTCGCATGCCACCCGGAAAGCCGTGAACTTTCCCTGTACTCCGTTAACGGTTGGGAAACCGTCGAGTTTGCGGACGACGGCGAGATTCCTAAGGCCACCCTTTCGGAAAAAATCATTGTGGGGAAAACGGAAACGATACCGGTACATCAATTTACTCGGAGACACGCATGAACGGATTAATCTTAACCAGCTTGGCTCTGCCTTTGCTGGGCTTTTTGTTGATTTTCCTGTCCGACAGGAACGAGAAAAAAATCGCGACCATCAGTTTTTGGTGCAGTCACGCAATGGGAGTCAGCATTGTCGCCTTGCTGATCCTGTGGGCTGTCGCCGGTTTCCCAAACCACGAATACCCGTGGTTTACGCTGTATGAAACCGGTGAATACCGCTTCCCGATCTTGTTTTACCTGGATCGGGTCGGGGCTGTGTACCTGTTTTGCGTATGGGCGATTTTCTCGATCATCGTCAAATATTGCCGCGTTTATTTGCACCGGGAAGCCGGTTACAAGCGCTTCTTTTTGACCATCTTCGGTTTCGTGTTCGGGTTGAACCTGGTCATCCTGGCAGGTTCTATCGACATGCTGTTTGCCGGTTGGGAAATGGTCGGCATCGCCTCGTTCTTGTTAATCGCCTTTTATCGGCACCGCGTACAACCGGTGCGCAACGCCTTAAGGGCGTATACCATTTACCGGTTTTGCGACATCGGCTTATTGCTGGGTGCCTGGATGAGCCATTTGTTGTTTCACGAAAGCCAGCATTTCAGCCAATTGGCCGATTTATTCAATAATCCGGCCACCGTCGCGATCTGCGCTGCCTGATCGAGCTTGGCTCCGGCCTTGCGAGCCACATCTTCCGGCACCAGATCCGGCACACGTTTGATGGCGACCTCGGTGCCTTCAACACAAAGCGCACCTTCAGCCACCGCTTCCGCCATCGTTTCGATGTGTCCGTACATGCTGTAGTAAAGAACCAGAACTTTAGCCATGTCGTATTTCCTCATTGAGTGCGGTCTTGCAGTGAACCCTACGTAAAGCTAACCGGGAGTGATCTACGAAAGTTTAAAAATGGTAGTTGGCACTCTGACGGCTATCGGTCCCCTAGAAATCTATAACATGCAGTAAACCAATGGTATTCGTATCACTACCTATCAGCATTCAGGCGCAGTTGAGCTGAGAATACTGCAACATCAGCTGGCTTGTGAATTAATGAATCCGGAAGTCGCGTTTTGAAACGGAACTCTCGCCCCGCACTCAGCTAGCGCAAACCAGCGCTCACTTTTTAGTGTTTCAGGTGACTGAAGCGCATGTCGGCAGAAAAAATAAAGCGATCCCCGACCATAAAACGCCGAAAACAGATAACAACGCCAGCAAGCGCATAATTCCGGCAAAAAACTCTTTCGTGGTTTCTTGCCTGACCTGATCTCTATCCAGACGCTGCAAAACGTCAGGCTTGATGATTAATGCCAATAACGCCAGCAGCGCCGCAACGGTTATAACAATAATGGCAATATGCACCCAAAAGTCGACGTTGTTTTTGAGCGTGACACAGACAATATGATGAACCCCGTACACAACGCCAAAATGCACCACCCAAATGAACGGTCCTGCTAATGAAAGCAGCGCTATGCCGATAAATTTTTCAGAAAATAATTGTTTTGATGTCGCCATAATTAAATCATTCTCGGGAAGCCGTGAATTACCAAAAGACCGATAAGCGCTTGAGCTACGGTGTAATAAGCCAGCAAATTAGTGTTTTCCAGACTGGCCAAGCGTACCCGGTCGAGCTTGCCGGTAAAATGCCGCGCGATAACAAACAGCGACATCATCAGCACAGCAAAAACCAACTGCCCGTCTAAAACGCAGGCCATATACACTAGCGCTGCATAGCTTGATTTTACGGGGCTGAGGCCTGTCTGCCATTGACACCGGATTTCCAGGTACACAGCAAACACACTTAATAGTGCGCCAAGCAGCACCAGCAGCGGTGTTAATAAACTCTTCCCGCCCGGCTCCGGGAGCGTTCCCTTAGCTACTGCAAAAAATGCCGCACTGGCAATAAACAATAATGCGATGACCGCCGGCCACTGTAAACTCGGCAGGTTCGCAGCATCGGAGGGCCAGACTCCGGGCGATACAGTCCAGGTGTATAGATAAGAAAACAAATAGGCGAAATAAAGCGAACCGGCAACGAGCATCAGCACAACCATTGCCCACCAGCCATGACCGACCGGGCCGGTGACATAAACCGGAAGCTTAAACCCTGCGCCGATATCGATCGGCCCCTTGGCCGGACCTTTATCCAAGTCCCACGCCCAAACCAGAAAGCAGACAATAGCCAGCCCACCGCAAATCAGCGCAGGTACAGCCACCTTGATCGTCAGCAAAAGAAAACAGGCGGCGGTAAAGACGGCTGCAAAAAAATGCATCCAGCCCGGCCCCAGCATTTGAATGACATATTGCGGCTTGGCTTCAATCGCGGAGGTGACAATAGTCTCTCGTCCGCCGGTAGGGGCATTGGGCAAATAATGTTCGCCCGACTCGACCTGCTCGGCCAGGTTGGCTTGGTCCCAAAGCGGCTCGCGGCTGGTCACATGCGGAATAGAGCGAGTGGAATACACATCCGTAGGCAGCCATTCCAGGGTTCCGGCTTGCCAGGGGTTGCTCATGCCGTGCTGCCCGACCCGAAAATTGCGCATCAAGTCGATGATAAAAACCAGCACCCCGGCGCCGATGATATAAGCCCCCACCGTTGATACGAAATTATAAGGCCCCCAGCCCGACGCCTCCGAATACGTCCACACCCGGCGCGGCATGCCGATCAGACCGGTAATATGCATGTGAAAAAATGTCAGATTAAAGCCGATAAACATCAGCCAAAAACACCACTTTCCGAGCCGCTCGGACAGCATTCGCGTACTGACCATCGGCGCCCAATAATAAAAAGTCGCAAACAGCGGAAACACCATGCCGCCGACCAATACGTAATGCAAATGAGCAACGATAAAATGGGTATCGTGGGCCTGCCAGTCGAACGGCACCATCGCGACCATCACGCCGGTCAGTCCGCCGACGGTAAAAATAAACAGCATGCCGAGCACGAACAGCGAAGGCGTGTTCAACTGAAACCGGCCTTTAGCCGAGGCAATGGTAGCGATCCAGGCAAAAACCTGGATACCGGACGGTACCGCTACGGCCATGCTCGTCGCGGAAAAAAAGGCCAGACTGAGGGACGGAATGCCGGTTGCGAACATATGATGCACCCACAAACCGAAACTGAAAAAACCGGTCGCAATCAGCGCGACGACAATCAGTTTGTAGCCGACCAGCGGCGTCCGCGCCATGGTCGGCACGATCATCGACACCAGCCCGGCCGCAGGCAGGAAAATAATGTACACTTCCGGATGACCGAAAAACCAGAACAGATGTTGCCATAACAGCGGATCGCCGCCGCCGGCAGCAGTGAAAAACGGCCAGCCGAAAGAGCGCTCGATCTCCAAAAACATCGTTGCAAGAATCACCGCCGGGAACGCCACCACAATCATGCCCGCAAAGACCAGCATGGACCAGCCGAAAATAGGCAGCTTATCGAGCGACATGCCGGGCGGCCGGGTTCGCAAAATACCGACAATAATTTCAATCGCTCCGGCTATGGCAGAGATTTCGATAAAGCCTATGCCTAGAAGCCAGAAGTCGGCGTTATCGCCTGGAGAATATTCCGTCAACGTCAACGGCGTATACATAAACCAGCCGCCTTTCGGAGCCAGATCGTAAAAGATGGTGCTGAAAAATACCCCGCCACCAATGATGTAAGCCCAAATGGCAAAAGCGCTGAGTCGCGGAAACGGCAAGTCCCTGGCAGCCAGCATTTGCGGCAACAGCAATACCCCCAATGCCTCTATGGCCGGCACGGCGAACAAAAACATCATGGTGGTGCCGTGCATGGTAAAAAGCTGATTATATAAATCCTGGCTGACCAGATTATTCTCCGGTACGGCAAGTTGGGTGCGCATGACCAAAGCGACTAAGCCGGCGAGAACAAAAAAAACAAAGGCGGCGCCAAGGTAAAGCAACCCCACCGTCGTGTTATTGACCGCCGTGAACCAGCGCCAGCCGGTCGGTTGAGCCCAAATGCGCAGCAGTTGTGCCTCTTCACCTTCGGGGCGCGGCAAGGTGTTGGGTAGCGCTGATTTTGATTCGGTTATTTCTGTCACTAACTCCCCCTCATGGAATTAACAGCCGGAATATAGTCGCTCTCGTCGAGCTAGTTCCCAAGCTCCAGCTTGGGAATTCAGTATAGGAAGCTCCAGCTTCCTGTCTCGCGAAGCTGGAGCTTCGTCAACTGGGTTCCCAAGCTGGAGCTTGGGAACCCGTGGGAACGAGAGCGAACACAGTACGTGGTAACGAGACAAAATCCACCACGCAACCCCATCCCACGTCGAGCTTGGGAAGCAGCGTAAGAGACGCTCGTTCCCACGCGCCGCGTGGGAATGCAGTGTAGGACGCGCTGCGTCCCGTATACGCCAGACGCTGATCGTGATTCGCGGCGCAGCGCGCCTTACACTGCGTTCCCACGGAGCCCGTGGGAACGAGAGCGAAGCCTGTCCGCGCGTTAAGCGCAGGGTGGGCGTTTCCGGCTCTGATTGCCGGAAACGCCCACCCTTGCTGACGCCGGGCGGTCTTATTCCGGCCTACATCCTGCTCGGGGAGTCGCTATTTTTGCGAAAGCTTTTATGGGCATCCCTGCCCAACAAGCGGCAAAAGCTACGCGACCGCTAATGCCTGCGGCTGCCCCAGCCGTCCTGCTTCATTCGTTGGATACCCAGCAAGGGGTATCCAACATCATTCTCGCAATGACTCGACGCGATGTCGGAAAGCCTGCATTTTCACTACGCAAAAAGCGCTTCGTGAAAACACATGCGCTATCGCTTCTGGGGACTACTCGACTCCTGTCTCGCAGCGACGGTAGGGCGCGCCATGCGCGCCTTTTCCGATGTTTTATTTTCCAGCTTATGCATCGCAATTACTCCAGGCTGTTCAAGTAATCCGATAAGGCCTGTAACTCGCTTTCAGAAAAAATATCGAAAGGCGGCATCAAATTTTCAGGCTTAACCGTTTTATGCTGACTAATCCATTTGGCGAAGCCTTCCTTGGTATTCGGCAGAATACCTGCACCAAGCGACAGCCTGCTGCCGACATGGGTCAAATTCGGGCCTATCTTGCCGTCTGCCGGGATGCCGCGAACCGTATGGCAGCCCCCGCATCCGCTGGATAAAAAGACCTGTTCGCCTTCCTGCGCAGGCGCCGGTTTCGCGTCCATTCGCTCCTTGGCGAGCCAAGCGTCATAATCGGAAGGCGTCATCGCCACGGTATAAAACGACATCAGCGCGTGCGCGCCGCCGCAATACTCTGCGCATTGTCCCGTTACGGTGCCGGGCTTATCGGCAATAAAATGCAAAACATTGGTGCGTCCGGGAACCATGTCGACCTTGCCTGCATAGGCGGGTATCCAGAAGCTATGAATCACATCCGCCGTCGATAGCTCGATTTCAATCGGGCGGCCTGTAGGAATCCGCAGTTCATTAGCGCTTTCCGTTGTATGACCGTCGTCGTGCCGATAAATAACCCGCCACCACCATTGCTCGCCTATTACTGAAATATGCACCGGGTTTTCGGCCTGCGACAATGTTCCCCCGGCTTTTAAAACCAAAAATCCGTAAATCAACAAAGCGGTCAAAGTCACTACCGGAAAAACCATCCCTCCCCAAACAATGCTTTTTTCACTGGTAAGTTTGTGACGCCAATCGGCAGGCCCCGCTATTGAAATAACCATTAGCGCGCAAATTAACAGCGTTATAAAGGCCGCTCCGATAAACATGATCCAGGTCAGCAACGCGATTCGCGATGAAACCGGCCCTAAAGCGGTAAACGCCGATTGCCGGCCATCACAGCCGGCTATGATCAACAACGCCGTAACACAAAATATCATCCAAACCCGTCTCATTGCCGCAAACCCTCCCCAGCTTTGTGCTCAGTGCGTTCCGCCGGTGCTTGACTTGCAAAGAATGCGGCTACCGCTCCCATTTGTTGCTCGGTCAAGCGCTTTGCAATGGTGGTCATAATCGCGCCGTAAGGTGTTTTTGCGCGTATTCCTCGTTGCAAAACCAGTAACTGCTGTTTGATATATTGTTCGGATTGTCCGGCAAGGCTAGGATAGTCCGGACGTTTGTCAGCCCCGTGGCACGATAGGCAAGCCGGAATCTTGCGCGATAGATTGCCATGCACCGCCAGCATGGCGCCTTCCGAAGATAGGCTCTGAGCGGGGTTACTAACTGAAGGCTTTAACGACGCGTAATAGTCCGCCAGATTATTAATATGTTCATTATCAAGTTCGACGGCAATAAGCTCCATAAAGCCGCTTTGTCGCAAATCGCTGTGATATTCGTGCAAGGCTCTTTTCAAATAAGCTTTATTCTGACCCCCAAGGCTCGGTACATAAGGACTAGTCGGCGGCGCGTTGTCTGTATCATGGCAACGGCTGCATGCGGTGATATTAATCTTAGGCCTACCCTGACTGGCAACTTCACCCGCTTGAGCTGCGATAATATCTTTGCTATTACCGCTTGCATATTTCAGGTAATCCACTGTATTCATCGACGGCAGCGCCTCCAAAAACGCAACTACCGCCCAAACTTCATCATCGCGACCATCCCCGCTCCAAGCCGGCATACCGGTAAATTGAATGCCGTGACGCACCATCCAAAACAGTTGTTTGCGCGTCCACATAGGTGCATGCACTTTCAAGTCTGGAGGCGGAGGCAGCATCTGATCATAAACAGGATTCAACCTTTGCCCCGGCATCCTATGGCAAGTTGCGCAACCTCCTTGGAAATGTGCCGCCCCAAGCGGCACCAGACCGGCAATGTCCAGATCCGGCACATCAACAGGCTTGCTGTTGACGATAACCGAACGCTCCTTGCCCAGCGTTAAAAGCCACTCGAGCAAAACCGGATGTCCCGCACTGGCCGCGATGTTGAAAATGCCGGAATAGGCGATAGCCAGAACAAGCACAATGCCTCCGGCAAAAAGCCCAAGCGCCCAAGGCAGCAGTTTACGCAAACGTCTTCTTACCGGCTTTGCCATGAGCTGTTTTCCGCTGCAACCGCCGTAGAAGTAACATTGCTTTGCGTATCAGACAATGTCTGGAACCAACGGGAAATTAAGACAACCGCAGCAAGCACGTAAGTAATCGGGCAAACAGTAACCATAAGCAGACCGGCCAACTGCTGATCGGCGAGTTCAATTGGCATGGCCGTCATGCCGTAAAGCACACGAGGCGCAAATATCAGCAATACGGCAATTAAGCAAAACAGCTTGCCGGTCAACAACAGGGCAATAACTGCTCGCCATAAATGTTCGCCGGTTTGATTGAATACTGTGAGCCAAAACCATAATGCGGAGAAAAACAGGGTTGCTTGCATCAGCAAAGTCCCGGCATGCCCTTTCATAGCCAAACCGATACCTAGCGGCGAATGCCATGCTAATAACAAAGCAGCTTGTAGAGTGACAGCCGCGAACAGCGTTGAAACACTAGCGGACTTGGCGGATAGCTTTAGCAGTAAACTTGCTAAAACCGGTGCTGCCACGGTCATCAGCGCTATATGTATAATCATGTGGCGCGAAAACACACCTGCATTTTCGACATAGCAAAACCCCAACAATACCAGCACAGCTAAGGCCGCCAGTTCCATAAAGGCAAATGATTTTAATGGATAAGCTTGCATTTGCAGTTTCTCCTGGCCTCATCGCCTGCTGGCCGTAAGCCGCTTACTTGTTTATAAATTTCTCAATTAGATCTATCGATATACGACAGGAGCTGTTACTCATGCCGTGAGATATAATCACACGTGCACTTAAACGTATTTAAAGTAAATAAAGAATATATCCAGTAGTTAGTTGCGGTCTGTACGGTACCGAACATACATTAAGCTCATCACGACGTAGAAAGCTTCACCAATTTATAAGTACGTCGCTGGTATAGCTTGGGATTAATAGAGATTAGGTAAATAGCGTGTTTTTGCCAATAGCTTGTTAGCACTTAGCCAAATAGGGATTTTACGCCCATTCATTGACCCGAAATCACAGCAGGATTAATCATGAAAAACGTTTCAAAATCGGATAAACCTGAAACGCATAACGCATTCTGGAACACTCCTGCCGAACAGCAACTCAAGCAGCTGAATACGACAGCTCAAGGATTAAGCAATGCGGAAGCCGGTCAGCGCATAAAGCGCTATGGCGCAAACCGGCTGAATAACAAAAAGCAAACGGGGAACTTGCGACTGTTTTTAGCCCAGTTTAAAAGTTCCATTATCCTGATACTGCTTTTTGCCACCGGCTTGTCATTCTATTTACATGACCGGCTGGATGCAGCGATCATTTTAACGATTGTGCTGATCAGCGGCTTGTTAGGATTCTGGCAGGAAAAAGGCGCGGCCAGCGTTATAGAAAAATTGCTTGAGATCGTGCAGATCAAGGTCAGCGTGCTTCGAGGCGGAATTGCAACGGAGATTGCTGCCGAAAGCCTGATTCCCGGCGATATTATATTGCTCAAGGCGGGGGATATTATTCCGGGGGACTGCCTGATCCTGGAATCGGACAACCTGTTTATCGATGAAGCGATACTGACCGGAGAGACCAAAACTGCCCGGCGTGTTGCCTACAGAGACCGCCTTAAGCCAGCGCACCAACGCCTTGTGGATGGGAACGCATGTGCAGAGCGGCGCTGCCACAGCGCTGGTGGTTGCGACCGGGCAAACCACGGAATTCGGCAAACTTTCCCAGCGCATCAAGTTAAAAGCGCCTGAAACCGAGTTCGAGCGCGGCATCAGGCGCTTCGGTTATCTGCTGATGGAGATCACGCTGATACTGGTTATGCTGATTTTTGCGGTGAATGTCTATCTTGAAAAAGCGGTACTAGATTCGTTTTTATTCGCGCTGGCGTTGGCCGTCGGCCTAACGCCGCAATTATTACCGGCGACAATCGTTTGGTAGCGGCCACCGTCAGCAAGCAACTGGGGCTTGCCGAACACGAAATCCTGACCGGCCCGGAAATTGAAAAAATGAGCGGTTCGGGGAGTCGCTATTTTTGCGAAAGCTTTTATGGGCATCCCTGCCCAACAAGCGGCAAAAGCTACGCGACCGCTAATGCCTGCGGCTGCCCCAGCCGTCCTGCTTCATTCGTTGGATACCCAGCAAGGGGTATCCAACATCATTCTCGCAATGACTCGACGCGATGTCGGAAAGCCTGCATTTTCACTACGCAAAAAGCGCTTCGTGAAAACACATGCGCTATCGCTTCTGGGGACTACTCGACTCCTGTCTCGCAGCGAGTGCATTGATCAATAAAGTGGCGAATGTCGATTTATTCGCCGAAGTCGAGCCCAACCAGAAAGAGCGTATTATCATTGCGCTGAAAAAAGCCGGTTTTGTGGTCGGTTATATGGGCGACGGCATTAACGATGTATCGGTGCTGCATGCCGCCGATGTCGGCATCTCTGTCGAAAGCGCCGCCGACATCGCCAAGGAAACCGCCGAAATTGTGCTGTTGGAAAAAGACCTGGCGGTGCTGGTGCAAGGCGTTCGCGAAGGACGCATCACCTTTGCCAACACGCTGAAATACGTGTTCATGGCGACCAGTTCTAACTTCGGCAATATGTTCAGCATGGCGGGCGCATCGTTGTTCCTGCCTTTTCTGCCGTTACTGCCCAAGCAAATCCTGTTGACCAACTTGCTGACCGATTTTCCGGAAATGACCATCGCCTCGGATAATGTCGATGCGGACATGGTCTCGCAACCGCGGCGCTGGGATATTAAGTTCATCCGTAAATTCATGATCACCTTCGGCTTCGTCAGCTCCCTGTTCGATTTTATGACCTTCGGCCTGCTGCTGTGGCTGGACGTCTCGGTAGAGCAATTCCGCACCGCCTGGTTTCTGGAATCGGTAGTTTCAGCAGCGTTGATAGTGTTTGTGGTGCGTAGCAGCAAGCCGTTTTTTGCCACACGCCCCGGCAAATACCTGGTTGCCGCAACGCTGACTATCGTCGCCGTCACCGTAGCGTTACCCTATACGCCGATTGCGCCGTTAATAGGTTTCGAGCCGCTGCCGCTTCGTTTACTCGGTTTGCTGGGCGTCATCGTCATGCTCTATATCTCAACGGCTGAAATCGCAAAACACATCTTTTATCGTCTGGTAAAAATGTAAATAGATAGATTTAATTCACCACGAAGGCACGAAGGCACGAAGGCACGAAGCACACGAAGTTTTTACTCCGCTTTTCTTCGTGTGCTTCGTGTCTTCGTGGTGTAATGCTTTTTCCATTCCTGAGGCGCATTAACCATGACCAAAAAACACGATCAAAAAACAATCGACAGGAAAGACTACAAAAAGACCCTGACTCAGTTGCAAATCGAACTGGTTAAACTCCAAAATCACTTTATCAAGCATGACGATAAGATTCTGATCATCTTTGAAGGGCGGGACGCGGGCGGCAAGGACGGCACTATAAAGCGCATTACTCAACATCTGAGTCCTCGTGAAACGCGCACGGTGGCGCTCGGAAAACCTTCCGACCGGGACGCCGGCAGTTGGTATTTTCAACGTTACGTAGCGCATCTTCCCGCCGCTCAGGAAATGGTGTTATTCAACCGCAGTTGGTACAACCGCGCGGGCGTGGAACATGTGATGGGTTTCTGTACCGATGAGCAATACCACGAGTTTCTTGAAACCGTGCCCGGCTTCGAGCAGATGCTGGTTCGGTCCGGCACCAAGTTATTGAAATATTATCTGGATATTAGTCAGGATGAACAAAAGAAACGCCTGAAAGACAGGGAGCAGGACCCGCTCAAGCAATGGAAAAGCAGTCCCATTGATAAATCCGCGCCCAAGCATTGGAAGGAATACAGTCTAGCCCGTAACATCATGCTTGCCAGAACTCATCATTTGACCGCGCCGTGGACTGTGGTCAGGGCTGACGACAAAAAGACCGCTCGCATCAACGTCATTAAAGACATGTTGTTTCGTCTTGATTACAAAGGTAAGAATGAAGGGCTGGTACTGCCTGACGCAGACATCATTTTCAATTATGATGAGAGTTATCTGCAAAACGGCATGATTGCGCCGTAATTATTTAATCTTTATACCCAGTTGCTTGACAGTTTTACCCGCAATTTTTGCCGCATAGATCAGCACTGCCAGGGAAACAGCTAAACCCAATGTCAGCAGCGGATAGGAAACGGTACTCTGCGGCGAAGCATTACTGAGCAACCCGGACAGGTGTTTGGCGGTATAGCCGAAATAAACCAGACTGATGTTGTAAATTAAAATACCGCTGGTAGCGGCCAGATAAGGCCGGAACTTGACCTGAGTCACCGAAAAAGCGTAACTCAGCATTGCAAACGGCAAAGGTGTCAGGCGCAATAAAAACATCAGCTTAAATTCGTTGCCCTTGACGACCTCGTTGAGTCCGGAAAAATGCTTATGTTCGGCAAGATATGCAAGGACTCTGGCACGCAATAAATAGCGGCCCAGAACAAAAATAAGTGCCGATGCCAGATAGGTCGCGATGACGATATAAAATGCCCCGGCACCGATTGGAAATAATAAGCCTGCCGCAAAACAGAGTGCATCGACTGATACAAAAAAAGGCGTCAGAACGACAAACAACGTAATAAAGCCTAACGGCGCAAAAGCGCCCAACTCCTGAATTCCGACTTCCAAGTCGGGAAGATAAAGTTCCAGTTCATGTCCAATAAGCAATACCAGCCCAACAAGAATGAAAGCTATAGCTAATTTTTTTAAAAGTCCTATGTCTTGCAGCTGCATGGCTTGTTTGCTCCCTGAAAAAAAGTATCAGTAATTATTCGATAATGAATAGTACTCGCTTACTTTGTACGGAGTTTGATTTCCTAGGGTTATTCGTTTTGAAAGGAGGGGTATTGATTGCTCACGCTATTTGCAATGGGCAAACAACCCACCACGGAGTTGCTTTCATCAGTAAACTTCCGGCCAAAGATTGCGTGACTGATCCGCCCAGTGACAGTGCGGTAGGTTCGGATAAATACGCTTACACACTGGACTGGCTCATTAAAATAAAGGAATTCGTTCGGGATGAACTGGTTCGGTACCCACGTTTCAGCAGAGTTCCGAAAGTGAGGGTACATGCAACTGTCGTTTCGCTGGTCCACGAAATACACAAAAAGCACGAAAATATTCAATAGATATTAAGCGGTAGATTGTACCCAAAATGGCACTGCCATTAAGTTAAAGGCTTAATATATCGTGGGCGCGAATTTATTCGCGCCCACGGCATTCAACCCTAACTATTTTTGGCTTAACTTGGTGGGTGGGCAGTGACCCAAAAGCTGGATAGCTGGTAATAGACTTATTTCGTGTTTTTCGTGGATCAAATGATTTTTCTGGTTTTTTATGGAAAGCTTATGTTTCATGATCATTTTCCACGGCGCTTTTTAATGCGTCATCCACCTTTTCCAACCAGACAAACTGGAGTTGGTTTCTGACCGCTTCGGGTATTTCTTCAAAGTCTCTTTGATTGCGCGCCGGAAGCATGACAGTTGTTATGCCCGCCCTGGCCGCAGCAATGACTTTCTCTTTAATGCCGCCGACCGGTAATACCAGTCCGCGCAAGCTGATCTCTCCGGTCATGGCGACATCGTTTTTGACAATTTTTTCAGAAAAAGCGGAATAAAGTGCGGTAAACATCGCAACACCGGCGCTGGGGCCGTCCTTAGGAATGGCGCCTGCCGGTACGTGGACATGGATGTCGCTTTTTTCGAATATTTCCGGCTGTAAACCCAGCTCATGGGCGCGCGATTTCACCAGGCTCAACGCGGCCTGAGCGCTTTCTTTCATGACCTCGCCCAACTGGCCGGTCAGGATCAGCTTGCCGTTGCCGGGCAAACGGGTGGCTTCAATAAACAGAATATCGCCGCCGACCGGCGTCCAGGCCAGTCCTGTGGCAACGCCCGGAACGCTGGTGCGCATCGCGACGTCGCTGTCGAATTTTTTCGGCCCCAGAATGCCCGGAATATGCTCGCTGTCGATCTGCTCGCTAACGACTAGACCTTCGGCAATGCGCATCGCGACATGACGAAATACCGACCCGATTTCACGCTCCAGATTCCTGCAACCGGCTTCACGGGTGTAGTCCTGAATAATGGTTAGTATGGCGTTTTCGGTGATTGCGCATTGCTCCGGGGTCAAACCGCTACTTTCCAGTTGTCTTTGCACCAGATAGCGCTTGGCAATCTGGAGCTTTTCATCAGTGGTATAACCGGTCAACTCAATCACTTCCATCCGGTCGCGCAAAGGTCCGGGTATGCTGTCCAGCACATTGGCCGTTCCGATAAACATGACATGGCTCAAATCGAACGCGACAGCCAGATAATTATCGCGGAAGGTTGAGTTCTGCTCGGGGTCCAATACTTCCAACAAGGCTGAAGAGGGGTCGCCCTGAAATCCCGAGCCGAGCTTGTCCATTTCATCCAGCATAAAGACCGGATTATTGGTGCCGGCCTTGCGTATGGACTGAATAATGTTGCCCGGCAGTGCGCCGATATAAGTGCGCCGGTGACCGCGAATCTCGGCTTCGTCATGCGTACCGCCGAGGCTTGCGCGTATAAACTCACGCCCCGTTGCACGGGCTATGCTGCGTCCCAATGAGGTTTTTCCGACGCCGGGCGGCCCGACAAAGCAAAGAATAGGGCTCTTGCCATTCGGGTTGAGCTTGCGCACCGCCAAAAATTCCAATATGCGCTGCTTGATTTTCTCCAGGCCGTAATGATCTTCGTTAAGGATTTCGCGGGCTTTTGTTATATCGATAACGCCTGCGCTTGCGACCGACCAGGGCAGTTCGGTCAGCCAATCAAGGTAGGTGCGAATCATCGAATATTCGCCGCTGGCATCGGGCATGTGCTGCAAGCGACCGAGCTCCTTGCGCGCCTGTTTTTCCACTTCTTCCGGCATCTTGGCGGCAGTGATGGCGTTGCCTATTTCCTCAATTTCGGCAGCGCCGCCTTCCTCTTCGCCCAATTCCTTTTGGATGGCCTTCATTTGTTCCCGCAACACGAATTCGCGTTGCCGTTGCCCCATGGTTTCCTGGGTTTGTTCATTAATCTTGTTGGAAATTTTCAACACCTCGATTTGATAATTGAGCAATTCCAATATCTTGTCGATACGTTCCTGTATATCAAACAGCGCCAGTATCTCTTGTTTCTCGGTCGCTTTTGAAATCAGGTAGCTGGCAATCAGGTCGGCCAGCATCGGCGGTGAGCCGATAGATCGAATAGCATTAACCAGTTCATCAGGTGGTTGCTTCGATTGAGCCAGCACTTCCAGCGCTTTTTGCTTGAGCGTTATGACGCGCGCTTCAACATCCTTGGAGCTCAGTTCAGGCTCTTCGTAACGTTCAATGCGGGCGACAAGAAACGGATAGCCCGGCAAAAACGCCTGCACGCGAAAGCGTTGCATACCCTGACAAACGACATGATGGGTGCCGTCAGGCGCGGTTATGTAACGTAAAATTTCCGCTATGGTACCGACCGTGTGGAGATCATCCTGGTTGGGTTCTTCATCTTTGTCCCGCAATTGCATCAGCAAGCCGATCGGTTTCTCGGAACGCACCGCCTCTTGCACTGCCGCAATGGAAAGTTTACGGCCTATCACCAACGGAGAAACGTTTTGCGGGAAAAGCACGGTTCCGCGCATCGGCACAATGATCAGCGCATCATTGGGAACAGGCGGATATTGCAACGGAGCGTCCTGCTTGATCTCTGAAGAGGGCTCTTCCGTACCCGCCGTTGATCCCAGAAGTATGTTTTTCAGATCCTTGATTTGCATAAGAAGCCCTTATATTTTCCGCAGTGAAATTAACAAGCAACCGTTCACAAGTTCATTCGTGCCGATTTCAAAACGCCCGGCGGGCAGTTCAATGCGCCGCTCAAAGCGTCCATAGGGAATTTCCAGGCGTCGAATAGTCGCCTCGGCACTGTTCGGTAGATGCCGCTGTCCGTTAATAATCAAATGATCGTCTTCCAGTACGACTTTCAAATGTTCCGGGGCAACACCCGGTAGCGCGATCATGATTTTGAATTCATAACCGGTTTCGTAGACATCGATCGGCGGCTCCCAAGTCGGCCGTTTGGCGTTCATAACCGCCGGTCTAAAAAACTGTCGATGCAATCGGTCGGCTCGATCCAATATTTCACAAGCTTCCGCCCACATCCATGTTTCAAGATCACGTAATGGCATAATGTGTTATTCCAGATTGTTGCAGTTTAACTATTCCAGCCGCGTCATGGGTTTGTCCGGGTCAAAAGCAAACTCGGCTGCTATGGCAAATAAAGCTTTTTAGCCGATTAAAAGTTTCAGGCTGCCTGCCTTAACGATGATCGTCGTTCAATTTATTCCGCAATGGTTGAATGGTGCTGACTGTGTTCCGGTATGACGTCGCTGCCGTGATCCTTCAGCTGGGCATCGAACCACATATGAAGCGCCTGAACATACTGGGGATACTCGGTTGAATAATGAATCTGCGCACCATTCGGTAACGCTTTATATTCAAATTTTATATCGTCGGTTTCCGCCTTTTTTAACTGAGCCAGACCCGGCATATCAGGACCGTGGACACGTTCAGTCGTAGAAAAATCACCTTTCCTGAAGGCATCGGCAACTTTAAGTAGATGTTCCTGAATCAGTTTGATCTGCTTGGTATTGTCTGCCGATTTGACGACAACATGCTGGACACCGCCATGAACGGTTTTGGTAAACGTTTGCAGGGTTTGGTCCAGTGCATAGGGCACCACTCGCTGTACGCGGTGATGCACTTCCTCAACCTGCTTGGGGGCGGCTTGTTCAATAGCCGACGCTGTCGCAGAAAAAAGCAAAAGTCCAACCACTATTAATGGGTAATTTTTCATAATCGCACTTCCCGTTTAGTTAAGACGCAATGAAAATATCTTATGAGAATACCTAAAAACTCATAGTGAAGTATCTCTTGCTTACGCCCCTTGATAAATCCGTACGACTACTTACAACTAAAGTTTCGGAGTTCATTTTTAACCACATAACAGCCACAAGCCTCTGATTTACGAAGCCTCAAGCCGTAAAGTCCCAGGGTCAAGTTGCAGGCCTTGCACAAATAGGCACTGTATGTATGCATCAATGGTCTTCATACCAATTTGTTGCCGGAGGTCGGCAAATACGTTATCGATTAAAAGACCGCTTGCTTGCAGAAGGTCAATGGTAGTGCGGTCATTTTTGCGGCACGTTGCATGGGCATCCTATTGGGATACTATTTTTGCTTTCAATGCACTCAGAATCATATATTTAAAGATATAATTAATCTATTGCATATTAATTACTTACTGTGTTTTTTAACTCAGAAACTTTAGTCAGTAAGTATTTGTACTTATTTATTTTATTTTTACTTTCCGTTCTAATACCGCTGATTGAGTTATTGCCCTATGTTGTTCGATAAGGTAATAACACTGCAATTTAACAAAAAATTGGCTATGTCACCCACCATTAAAAAAGCAAAATGAAGCAAGTTAAAATCCTGAAGGGTTCAGCATGACGATATATCTTCAGGATATTGGCAACAGTCATTGAGTAACAAAATCGCGCTGGGAATTAGATAATCCGCAAGACTTTATTCGACTCCTGATTTTGCTCTGAAACATCGCTCGTAACTTACCTTACCTTATCCCTTTGATAAGGCAGGCCGCTGTATCAACCCTATGTCCTATGAACCGTACCCACAATTTAAAAAATACAACTAAGCTAGCCCATCAAGACGTTAGCAGGAAAATAGCTATCCATGAAGCAGGACATGCCGCCGCGATTTATCTTGGCAACCAACAAAAAGGACTGCCGCCGGTTTTTTTTCAGATTTTTATTAAACCGTTGAACAATGACATTCAGTCATCCGAGTTTTTAGGCAAACCCTCCGATCACTATCTCGCTAAAGTAGACGGCGGCCGCTTAATTCATACCCTGCCGTCATCGCTTGATGAGGCTACAAAAGATTTTTCAACTGCACAGAAACAGGCTTATCAACACGCCTTCGAAGCCGATATAATCAATTTACTCGCCGGGCCTTTAGCCGAAGCTAGATATCTCGCACTGCGTGACAACGAACCGATTAGCCCGGAACTGGTGAATGTCAATGCTTTGCAGTATTACGGCGGCGCCTCCGATTTGGAGGTTGTCAACGAGTATCTTGAGTGCTTTATCGACAGTGATGAATCGAGGGAAAGCAAAATGACTGAGCTATTTCTGGCGGCATTCAATTTTGTCAGTGAGCGGTCGAATTGGCTCGCGATTACCGCGTTGGCTGACTCCATTTTGGCGCATCAGGAAAATATCATTGAATGCAATGATATTATTGACTTACTTGAATCCGGCAGATGCAGGATGGCTGCTTCGGCTTTGGGTAGAGATTGGCTGTAAAACAATGCTCAAAATTCAATCGACGCCAACATGCGCGACTCACAATAGCCATCGCTTATAAAGCCTATGAAACATTTCTGTCGTTTGTTTAAACTCTCCCCTATTACGGCCCAGAGAGCATATCTCAAGTGATTGACATAACGACAACAAAAAACCAACCGCAGGACGCGCCGAAACTGGGCAACTACATCGTTACCGAAAAACTGGGAGAAAGCTTTCAGGCTGTGGTATTCAAAGGCTACCATAAACACGTCCCCGACCAACCGTTGATCATCAAACTGCTGAAACTGCTGTCGAGCTGGGACGACCAGTCCCGGCATCTGCGCCAGAAAATTGAACGCCTGAAAGTGCTGCATGATCCGCGGGTTTGTACGCCGCTCGCCCTGGAGTCCTATGGCGACCTGCAGTTTATCGTTCAGCCATGGTTCGCCGGACAACCGCTGAACTGCTGGACGAAACAGCAAGACAAACTCGATCTTAACGATTTTTTTACGCTGGCCTGTATACTGGCCGATACGCTGCAAGCGGTACACGATGCCGGCATTACCCACGGCGGCATCAAGCCCCACAATATTCTGCTGCAACCGGGGACACTGACCCTGCGGCTAACCGATTTCATCACCCCGCTCGACATTCGCGATGTTAGCCATTTTATCTACGACCCGGAATTCGTACGTCATACTTTGGCCTACACCTCGCCGGAACAGACCGGCCGCATCAACTACAGAGTCGATTTTTCCACCGATTTGTATTCGTTGGGCATCGTGTTTTATGAGCTGCTGACCGGCCAGTTGCCGTTTTTTTCCAGCGATCCGCTGGAGCTGATCCACTCGCACTTGGCCGAAGAAACGCCTAAAGTCAATCAGCTGAAGCCGCAGCTTCCCCAAGCCTTGACCGATATTATTGCCAAACTCACCGTCAAGCAGCCGGAGAAGCGTTACCAGAGCGCCTCGGGTTTGCTGGCCGACTTGATTCGCTGCAAGAATGAATACAGCGCCACCGGCAGCGTATCGGCATTCACGGTCGGCCAGCACGATCGTAGCCGCCGGGTCATCTTTATTTCTAAAATGGTGGGCCGTCAGGCCGAAAGCCGACTGATACAGCAACAATATAACGAGGTCATCGGCGGAAAATTTCGCTCGGTATTTATTTCCGGCCTGTCCGGCATCGGCAAAACCCGGCTGATTCAGGAACTGCAAAAACCACTGGTCAAAAATCGCGGTTACTTCACCTCCGGCAAATTCGACCAATACCAGAAAAACATCCCTTACAGTTCGCTGATTCAGGCCTTGCGCAATCTGATCCGCATCTTTTTGACCGAAAGCGACACCCAGGTTCAGCAGTGGAGGACTAAGATACTCGACGTCGTGGACAGCAACGGCAGTGTCATCAGCGATGTGTTGCCGGAACTGGAATTCATCATCGGCCGTCAGCCGGAAGTACCGCATCTGCCGCCGGTGGAAGCCCGTAACCGTTTCAATAATTTGTTCGGCCGGTTCCTGGCCTGCCTGGCCAGCGAGGACAATCCGCTGGTGCTGTTTATCGACGACCTGCAATGGTGCGACAGCGCAACTTTCGACTTTCTGCAAAACCTGTTCGATAACCATCATGAGCATCCTTTCCTGTTTTTCATGGGCGCCTATCGGCATAACGAAGTCGACAGCAGCCATCCGCTCAGCAAGCTGATCCGCAAGATTCAGGAAAACAACGGCCCGTTCGCGGAAATTCGCGTGGAGGCGCTAACCGACGCCGACTGTCACGAGATGGTCGCCTATATCCTCGATTCCTCACTGGAAGCCACGGCCAATCTGGCGGAATTTATCGCCCACCTCACCGAAGGCAACCCGCTGTTCGTCAGCGAAAGTCTGGCCTGGCTGTATAACGAGGATTTGCTGAATACCGACGCCGAACAACACTGGCACTGGGACATCAAGCGGATCCGCGACACGCAGATGCCGACCTCGGTGGTGGAATTGTTCAGCTCCAAGGTGGGCAAACTGCCTTTAAAAACCCTGCATATCCTCGACCACTGCGCCTGCATGGGCAACCGTTTCAGCGTCGAAGATGTGGCGCTGGTGCTGGATATTCGCATCGAACAGCTGTTTGAAGACTTGAAGCCGGTATTAAATCTGGGCATGCTGCTGGAAAACAAATCCGATCTGCAATTCGTTCACGACCGGGTTCAGGAAGCGGTGCTGCGCCAGGTCGACCCCAAAGCCAAACCCACTATCCACTGGCGCATCGGCAACCGTCTGCTGCAGGCGGTGCCAACAGGAACCGATCTTGAAACCCTTGACAACTTGTTTACCATTGCCGCCCACCTCAACCTGGGCCGCCCGGCGGATCTGGATCGGGAACTGGCGTATCGGTTGGTCAATATCAACTTCCAGGCCGGCAACAAGGCGCTGGATGCACTGGCCGGCGATGCCGCCAACGATTTTTTCCAGAAAGCCCACGACTATCTGCCGGACGATTGCTGGCAACAGGCTTACGATCTGACTTTTCGCATTTACCAGCGTCTGGCCAAGACCGAGCTGATGGTAACTTCTCATTAGTCGCAGGCAATACCTTAAAAATCAGGTTAAAATGGCCGCATGGATTCACTCAAGCCACAATTACCTAAAATCAACAACGAAGATCGCACACCGCTAATCGATGTGTTGCTGG
>Ga0208885_100302_pt1 | contig 20570 bp, 26 predicted proteins | sample LakWasMe74_LOW10_2_FD_183902 | JGI IMG/M metagenome (GOLD analysis project Ga0208885, IMG submission 183902) | Freshwater sediment methanotrophic microbial communities from Lake Washington under simulated oxygen tension - Sediment Metagenome... | ecosystem: Environmental > Aquatic > Freshwater >...
AAGCGCTAGTGGAATATAAGCAAAAAGCTATCAATTAAGGAGTACTCTGCAACGCCTGCTGCTGCAGCTGCACCAGTTGGGCAATGCCCTGTTCGGCCAGGCCCAGCAGCTGGTCCATCTCGGCGCGGGTAAAGGCCACGCCCTCGGCCGTGCCCTGCACTTCCACATAGTGGCCCGCGCCGGTCATCACCACGTTCATGTCGGTGTCGCAATCCACGTCTTCGACATATTCCAGGTCCAGCAGCGGTGTGCCCTGCACGATCCCGACCGAGATCGCCGCCACGGGTTGCAGCAGCGGCGACTGGGTGATCTTGCCGCTGGCCAGCAGCTGGTTGACCGCATCCTGGGCCGCGACCCACGCGCCGGTGATGGCGGCGGTGCGCGTGCCACCATCGGCCTGGATCACATCACAGTCGAGCTGGATGGTGCGCTCGCCCAGCAGTTTGAGGTCAAACACGGCGCGCAGGCTGCGGCCGATCAGTCGCTGAATCTCCTGCGTGCGCCCAGTCTGCTTGCCACGGGCAGCTTCACGGTCGCTGCGGGTGTGGGTGGCGCGCGGCAGCATGCCGTATTCCGCCGTCACCCAGCCTTCGCCACTGCCGCGTTTGTGCGGGGGAACGCGCTCTTCCACCGAGGCGGTGCAGAGCACCTTGGTGTTGCCAAACTCGATCAGCACCGAGCCCTCGGCGTGCATGGTGTAGTGGCGCGTGATGCGCACAGGGCGCAGTTGGTTGGCGGCGCGGTTGCCGGTGCGAATGAAAGTGGTCATGGTTCTTGGGTGTTCAGAAAATGCCTTCCAAGCGTCGCCCAAAGCGCACGCCAGAAAACAGAACGGTTCAACTGACAGGCATCAGCCCAGTGCACGAGGCTGCGCAGCCTCGGCCGGGCCCATCACGTCCGTCAGGCTTTGCGGGCCGCAGAGCGGCGAATCGCCTCGTTGATTTCGGCAATCGAGCGCTCGATGGCGGCGTCGTCCAGGTCATCCACCAGCCCATCGAGCGGACCGGCCTGAATGGTGGAGGCGAACACGTCGTCGCTGATGCTGTCGGTGGACACGCCTTGGGTGGACTCGAACGCATCCGGCGTCTCCCACTCCAGGGCGATCACCGTCACGTTGTCGCTGCTGTCCCCGGCTTTGCGCAGGGCGTCTTCCACCAGCTCGGGCACGGCGTGCGATACGGTGTTGCGGCCCAGCTGCTTGGCGATTTCGTCGTCGCTCAGCGTGCCCCACAGGCCGTCGGAGCACAACAGAATGCGGTCGCCCTGCTCCAGGTACACCGGGCCGGTGATGTCGTAGATGGGCTTGGTGGGCGAGCCCAGGCAGGTGAACAACACGTTGCGGTTGATGCGCTCCAGCCCGGGCGGCGGCGTGTTGCGCAGTTCCATGTACGAGTGGTCCCTCGTACGGGTCAGCAGGTCGCCATCGCGCACCATGTACAGGCGCGAATCGCCGCAGTGGATCCAGGTGGCGGTACCGGCCTGCAACACCGCCGCAACCAGGGTGGTGCGCGGTGTGTCGAGCATGCCTTTTTCGGTGGCGTAGCGCAGGATCTGGTGGTGCGCCGCGAGCAACGCGCCCGACAGGAACTCCTGCACATCCTTGAGCTGGGGCTTGGCCTGGCGCTGGAACAGTGCCGAGATGGTCTGCAGCGCGATCTGCGCGGCCACTTCGCCCTCGGGGTGGCCGCCCATGCCGTCGGCCAACACAAACAGGCCCGATTCGCGCGTGTAGCAATAGCCCATGCGGTCTTCGTTCTTCTCGCGGCCGCCGCGGCGGCTGATCTGGAATACCGAGAACTTCATAGGGACTCACGCAAACAAGGATGCACCGGGGCGCCATCCATGGACACATGCCTCGCCCGAACCCGCATTGCGTGCACCTGGTTCATTTGGGCTTGGCTCCGATTCCGGTGGCTTCACCCACCTTCTGCACATTCTTCTTGGTGTCGGACACCAGGGTGTCGAGCTGCAGCCGCATCTTCTCGGCCACGGTGAGCTTGGTGTAGCGGCGCTCCCCTTCGCGGCTGAGCTCCTTTTGCAAGGCGAACACCGACTGGGGACGGGACAGCGGGTCGAGTGCCATGCACCACTCGACCACCTCGATCAGGTTGTCGGAGTACACACCGCGCAGCTTGGTCAGCGCCAGCGACAGGCGGTCCTTGTCCACCCGCTGCGGCGCCTCGTTGGGCGGGAAGCCTTGCATGCAGGCATAGATACAGGCGCCGATGGCGTAGATATCCGTCCACGGCCCCATCTGCGAATCGCGCCGGTACATCTCGGGCGCCGCAAAGCCAGGGGTGTACATGGGGCGGATGAAATTGCCTTCCTTGCTCAGCACTTCGCGCGCCGCGCCGAAGTCGATCATCACCGCCTTGTTGTCGTCGGTAATGAAGATGTTGGCGGGCTTGATGTCCAGGTGCAGCATCTTGTGCTGGTGCACGATGCGCAAGCCGCGCAGCACCTCGTCGAACAGGGAGCGGATGGTGGACTCGCGGAACACCTTCTGAGTCTTGAGGTCGCGGGCGGTGATGATGAAGTCCTGCAGGGTCGCGCCCTCCAGGTAGTTCATCACCATGTAGACGGTTTCGTTCTCGCGGAAGAAGTTCAGCACGCTCACCACCGAGGCGTGCGAGATCTGCGCCAGCGAGCGGCCCTCTTCAAAGAAGCTCTTGAGCCCCAAGCGGTACAGCGAAAGCTTTTCGGGCGGAACTTTGGGCAGCAACTCGCCCGGAGCGCGGGTCGCGAGGGATGAAGGCAGGTATTCCTTGATGGCCACCTGCTGGCCTTCGGCGTCGAGGGCCAGATAGACCACACCAAAACCACCGGAGGACAACCGGCGCACCACACGGTAGCCGCCAATTGCGGTATCGGGCGGCAAGGGGGCCGGTTTGATTTTTGACATATTTTGCGAAGATGATTCGGGGGTAAGGCGGAACCCGGATAATCGCCGGATCGCAAGCAACCATCAAAAAGTCCAATGCCAGTTTACAGCATGACCGGATACGCCAGCGCACAGCATGGCGCATCTGCCACTGGCGCTGAAACCGACGCCCGCCCCCCCCAGACGCGCAGGCTGGGACTGGAAATCCGATCCGTCAACAGCCGCTTTCTGGACCTGTCGTTCCGCCTGCCCGACGAGCTGCGCGCCATGGAGCCCACGCTGCGCAGCCTGCTCACTGCGCGCCTGAAGCGCGGCAAGGTCGAAGTGCGCGCCGCCCTCGACACCGACGACAACAACAGCCTGCAAGACCCGCCCGCACGGCTATTGCAGCGTCTCAACTCACTGCAGGATTCCGTCCGGGCCTGGCTGCCCAGCGCGGCGCCCCTCACCGTGGCCGATGCCTTGCGCCTGTGCGCCAACGCGCATTCGGGCACCGAAGACTGGACCGAGGCCGTTCCGGCCCTGGCCGAAGAAGCCCTCACCGCCTTGCTGGCCGCGCGTGAGCGCGAAGGCAAACGCCTCGCGACCATGCTGCTCGACCGCGTCAAGCAACTGCGGGCCCTGGCGGAACAGGCCGTGCCCATGGTTCCCCTGCTGGTGGAGCAGCAGCGCCTGCGGTTCATGGAACGCTGGAAAGAGGCCATGGCCCTCACCGACGGCGCCACTCTGCCCGAGGCCGCCCGCGACCGCGCTCTGACCGAAGCCACAGCGTTTGCCATCCGCATCGACGTGGCCGAAGAGATCACGCGGCTGGATTCGCACCTGGACGAAATTGAGCGCCTGCTGAAAAAGGGCGGTGAGGTGGGCAAACGCCTCGACTTCCTGATCCAGGAGCTGCACCGCGAAGCCAACACGCTGGGCTCCAAATCTGCCGCTCTTGACCTCACCCGCATCAGCGTGGACATGAAGGTGCTGATCGAGCAGATGCGCGAGCAAGTGCAAAATATCGAATAACACTCATTTTTTGATAGCGCCTGGCGCACATCAACCATGGACTATCCTGGAAATCTCATCGTAGTGGCAGCCCCCAGTGGTGCCGGCAAGTCCAGCCTGGTCAAGGCACTGCTGGAGCTGGATTCGCACGTTCACCTCTCGGTATCACACACCACCCGCGCGCCCCGCGGCCAGGAGAAACACGGCCGCGACTACTACTTCGCGTCGCAATCCGAGTTTGACGCGATGGTGCAGAGCAATGCCTTCGTGGAATGGGCGCATGTGCACGGCAACCGCTACGGCACCTCCAAGAAAGCCATCGAAGAGCGCATTGCCCAGGGCTCGGATGTGATCCTGGAAATCGACTTCCAAGGTGCGCTGCAGATCAAGGAGGCCTTCGCCAACGCCGTGCTGGTGTTCATCCTGCCGCCCAGCTGGGAAGAGCTGCGCTCTCGCCTGGAGCGGCGTGGTGAAGACACGCCAGAGGTGATCGAAATCCGCCTCAAGAATGCGGCCGAAGAGATGGCCCAAGTCAGCAAATTCGACTTCGTTATAATCAATGAGTTGTTTGAGCGCGCGCTTTTCGACCTGAAAGCCGTAGTTCACGCCCAGCGACTCAAGTACGCCGCCCAGCGCCGCGCCCGTGCTGACACCTTCCAGTCGCTCAATATCACCTGAATCCCCGGAGTAAACGATGGCACGCATCACCGTAGAAGACTGTCTGGAAAAGATCCCCAACCGCTTCCAGCTTGTGTTGGCCGCCACGTACCGCGCCCGCATGCTGAGCCAGGGCCACGCCCCCCGCATCGAAAGCCGCAACAAGCCAGCGGTGACCGCCCTGCGTGAAATCGCTGAAGGCAAAGTGGGCCTGGAGATGCTCAAGAAGGTTCCGGGTTGAACGTTCTGCTGGGCAAAGCCCATCCAAAAGCACCGCGCCAGCGGTGCTTTTTTTTGCCCAAAAGTCCTCTGGCGCTGTCCCGCGCTACATTTAAGGCATGAACGCGGTGCTCAACTCACCTTCTGCAACGCAGCCACGGCCCGGTGAACCGGCCCCGACAGGCAATCTTTCGGCAGCCGCTGCGGCCGCCAATGCGGCTGCGGCCAGCTTCGCCGCACTGACCGACAGCCTGGACTACCTGGACGCCACCAGCATCGAACAGGTGCGCCAGGCGTACCGCTTTGCCGACGAAGCCCACTTGGGGCAATTGCGCAACAGTGGCGAACCTTACATCACCCACCCCATTGCGGTCGCCGCACAGTGCGCAGCCTGGAAGCTCGATGCCCAGGCGCTGATGGCGGCGCTGCTGCACGACGCCATGGAAGACTGCGGTGTGACCAAGGCCGACCTGATCGACCGGTTTGGCGCTCCCGTGGCCGAGCTGGTGGACGGCCTGACCAAGCTGGACAAACTGCAGTTCAACACCCGCGAAGAGAACCAGGCAGAGTCGTTTCGCAAAATGCTGCTGGCCATGGCGCGGGATGTGCGCGTCATCCTCATCAAGCTGGCCGACCGCACCCACAACATGCGCACGCTGTCGGACATGCCGCGCAGCAAATGGGGCCGCATCTCGTCCGAGACGCTGGAAATCTATGCCCCCATCGCCCACCGCCTGGGCCTGAACCAAACCTACCGCGAACTGCAGGACCTGGCGTTCCGGCATCTGCACCCCTGGCGCTACGCCACACTGGCCAAGGCGGTCAACAAATCCCGCAACCGCCGGCGCGATCTGGTTCAAAAAGTGCAAGCGGAAGTGGATGCTGCCTTCTCCAAGATCGGCATGAAGGTGCGCCTGGCTGGGCGCGAGAAAACGCTGTACGCCATCTATCAAAAGATGGACCTCAAGCACCTGAGCTTTGCCCAGGTGACGGATATCTACGGTTTTCGGGTCATCGTACCCACCGTGACTGATTGCTACACCGCTCTGGGTGTTTTGCACCAAATGTACAAACCGGTGCCCGGCAAGTTCAAGGACCACATCGCGATTGCCAAGCTCAATGGCTACCAGTCGCTGCACACCACCTTGGTGGGGCCTTCAGGGGTGAACATCGAGTTCCAGATGCGCACCGACGAGATGCACGTAATTGCCGAAGCCGGTGTGGCAGCGCACTGGCTGTACAAGGCCCAAGACGGGGAAGGCACGGCGGCAGAACGCCTGGGAACCAAGTGGCTGCAGTCCTTGCTGGACATCCAGAACGAAACGCGGGATGCTGCGGAGTTCTGGGACCACGTCAAGGTAGACCTTTTCCCTGACGCAGTCTACGTTTTCACGCCCAAAAGCCAGATCATGGCGTTGCCGCGCGGCGCCACGGTGGTGGACTTCGCTTACGCCATTCACAGCAATGTGGGTGACCGCACCACGGCTGCAAAAATCAACAACGAGCAGGTACCGCTGCGCACTGAGCTCAAGAACGGCGACGTGGTCGAGATCATCACCGCCCCGGTCTCCACCCCCAACCCTGCCTGGCTGGGTTTTGTACGAACGGGCCGTGCACGGTCCAAGATCCGCCATTACCTCAAAACCCTGGCACAAACCGAGTCCGAGGGACTGGGAGAAAAGCTGTTGACTCAGGCCATTCGCGCCGAAGGTTTGGAGCAATTGCCCCCCGTGAATGCAGAGACCCAACCTCTGTGGGACAAACTCTTGCGGTTCACCGGTAACCGTACGCGCAGCGAGCTGATGACTGATCTGGGCCTGGGCAAACGCATTGCCAGCATCGTCGCCAAGCGGCTCATGGTGCTGATGTCCGAGCACGGGCACCGCCCAGATGCATTGCTCATGACCCGTGAGCGCTACACGTCGCACGAAACCCTCTCCCAAGGGGCCGTCACGCTGGATGGCAGCGAGAATGCCTCCGTGCAATACGCCACCTGCTGCCGCCCAGTGCCAGGTGACAGCATCGTGGGTTATCTGGGTCGTGGCGAAGGGCTGGTGGTGCACAACGCGCATTGCAGCGTGGCCAAGCGCCTGCAACACAAAGATAGTGAGCGGTTCATTGCGGTGGACTGGTCGGACGAGCCCACCCGCATGTTCGAAACGGGTGTGGTCGTCACGGTGAACAACGGCAAGGGGGTGCTTGCACGCGTGGCAGCGGAGCTTGCCAACTCTGAGGCCGACATCACCCATGTGGACATGGACGATGAGGCGGCCTTGGACACCACGGACCTGCGATTCATCGTGGCGGTTCGCGACCAGGCGCACCTGGAGCTGGCATTGCGCAACCTGCGCCGCACGCAGGCGGTGCTGCGCGCGGCGAGAATCACGCCGCAGCCCTGACACCTCAGCACGGCGCATCAAGTTCTGAGGGTTCTACAACTGGCACGCAGGCCTCTGCTTGTGCGCAAACAGGTTATGCAGCGGCACTCCGAGGTGGGTACTGCACGCCTACCACCTCCAAATGGCGCACTCCACCCGGCGTGGGCAGCTGTACCTCATCCCCAACGCGAGCCTTCAACAGAGCCCGCGCCACAGGCGAAATCCAGCTGACTTGACCCATACGGCTGTCGGCCTCGTCGATGCCCATGATGGTGATTGTGCGTTCACCGTCCTCGTCATCGGAGTAGGTGACGGTGGCTCCAAAGAAGACCTGTTCACTGCCGGCATGCAAACTGGGGTCCACCACTTCAGCAATCTCCAGGCGCTTGGTCAAAAAACGGATGCGCCGATCAATTTCGCGCAGGCGCTTCTTGCCATAGAGGTAGTCGCCGTTTTCAGACCGGTCTCCGTTGCTGGCCGCCCAGTGCACCACATCCACGATCTTCGGCCGCTCGTTGTCGATGAGATCCAACAGCTCTGTCCTCAGGCGCGCATAGCCTGACGGAGTGATGTAGTTTTTGCCGCCAGGCGGCAAAGGAGGCAGTGCCAATCCTTCGTCATCGTCGGCACTGTCGGTTTCCTTGGTAAAAGCCTTGCTCATCGCCAGAACTCTCCAATCGGCGCACTGCGCGTGGACAAATGAAAAAGCCTGCAATCTTGCGATTGCAGGCTTTAAACATTGGTGCGGCTGGCAGGAATCGAACCCACGACCCCTTGGTTCGTAGCCAAGTACTCTATCCAGCTGAGCTACAGCCGCTAAGCTTTGAATTATAGCATGATTTTTTGGTCTCCCTCGAAATCTGCTTGTTTGTTGTTTGCCGCCTCTTAGCAAGGCATTCGAACAACTCATCATTCAGCGCAAGCCACAATTGTAATGCACGCTGAAGGCTCCAAAAACAAACTGCGCGATTCGGATTGAAAAAATGCGTTTGTTGTTGATACCTCGTCCAGCAAACGAGGGTGGTAGGGCGTGTTGGACTTGAACCAACGACCAAAGGATTATGAGTCCTCTGCTCTAACCAACTGAGCTAACGCCCCAAGCCATGCTCCAGCGCCATACAACGGGGCAAGCGCCGTATTGTAGGGCGTTTACTTGCGGTGGCTGAGAGCGTTGGAGACCAGCTTGGAAGTGATGTCCACGATCTGGATCATGCGGTCGTAGGGCATGCGCGTGGGGCCTATCACGCCCAGCGTTCCCACCACCTTTCCATCCACCTCGTAGGGCGAGCTCACGATCGAAAGCTCCTCAAATGGCACCACTTGGCTCTCTCCACCGATGTAGATGCGCACACCTTCCGCCTGGCTGGAAATGTCCAGAAGGCGAAGAATCTGTGTCTTCTGCTCGAACAGGTCAAAAGCCCTGCGCAGATTACCCATGTCGCTGGAGAAGTCGCTGACTGACAGAAGGTTGCGTTCGCCAGAGATCACCACCTCGTCCTGCGCTTCTGAAAGCGCCTCAGAACCCACGTTGACCGCAGCCTGCATGAGCGATGCGATTTCCCCACGCAACACATCGACCTCGGACTTCAAGCGCTCTCGCACCTGCTCCATCGCAAGCCCCGCGTAGTGTGCATTCAGAAAGTTGGAAGCCTCTATCAGTTGAGACTGCGAATAGTCCACCTCGGTAAAAATCACGCGATTCTGGACGTCGCCCTCAGGGGATACGATGATGACCAGAAACCGCTTTTCAGAGAGTCGCAGAAACTCGATGTGCCGAAATACCGAGGTACGCCGAGGTGCCATCACCACACCGACGAACTGGGAGAGGCTGGATAGAAGCTGCGCAGCGTTTGCAATGACCTTTTGTGGCTGTTCTGCGGCCAGTTGTGGTGGCATCACAGACTCTCGCTGCACTGTCAACATGGTGTCCACAAACAACCGGTACCCGCGCGCAGTAGGGATGCGACCTGCAGAAGTGTGCGGACTTGCAATCAGTCCCAGTTCTTCGAGGTCAGCCATGACATTGCGGATCGTGGCTGGCGACAAATCCAACCCCGACGCACGGGAAAGGGTTCGAGACCCCACGGGTTGCCCATCAGCGATGTAACGCTCGACCAGGGCTTTGAGCAACAACTTGGCACGGTCATCGAGCATGGAATGATTTTACTTTTGTAATCGTGTTTTGGCCCAACGCCCCCGACCTTCGTACCGGTGGATGTGGTCACGTAGGCTACTGACGGAAACCCCCAGCATATCCGCAAGAGTTCGCTGGTCATACCAACCGGAGCGCCAACAGGCCGCAGCCTGGGCCACATCGTCATCAGACAAGGCGCGTTTTCGTCCCCAGGTCTTGCCCGCAGCACGCGCTGCCCTCTGACCAGCTAAGCACCTCTCCCTGATCAATTCGCGCTCAAACTCAGCGAAGGCTGAAAGCAGGTGCAAAAACATGCGGCCATGAGCGGTATCAGTCTCGATTGACTCGGTCAATGAACGGAAACCGACACCCTTAGCTTTAAGGTACTCAAAAACCTTGACGAAGTGAGACACGGAACGAGCAAGCCGGTCCAGCTTGTAAACCACCAACACATCGCCCTTGACCAAGACGGTCAACAGCTTATCGAGCTCGGGGCGCTGCTTCACAGCAGAGCGCTTTTCTTGCACAACCTTGTCAATGCCAGCGCGCCGGAAGGCTGCTAGCTGTGCTGCCGTGTTCTGTTCAAGGGTTGAAACGCGCGCGTAGCCGTAAATGGTCACCGGTATCTGTTGAATAAAAAGCTGATGACGATCACCACAATCGAGGCCAAAACAATGCGCCACCGGGAAGCACGCACTGCGCGCCTCCTGTCAGCTTCTGACATGCGAAAAGCCGCACGCTCTACGTAGCCTGTCTTACTTCGCCACCAGTCGCGATACCAATCTCTGTTGTCTGCTCCCATTGAAGGATCGTAACAAAGGGCACGAGTTGCACGACCGTCTGCCATGGTGCCCTGCGGCCCCATACCCCCGCCCCAAACCTGCGACACAAGGTCTCCGTTTTGGGTCCCCATTTGTCATCCAGTAAAGTGCCGGTATGGACTTTGTAACGTTGGCGGTCCAATGGGCCGCAATGCATCCGTGGTTGGCGTCGGCTGGAATGGTGATCCTGGCGGTAGCACTCTTTGCGGGGTCTGCTCGGCTCTTGGGTTCACGACGCCGGGCAAATATGCTGCAGCTTCGGATACTGCCGAAGGGGAAGCAGAAGGACTGGCGCTCGACGGTCTATAACCCCGTTCAGTTCCGGCGCCCGAAGCGCTAGAGCGGCCTGATTCAACCTCCACCACAACCGGCCTATCCTGCGCGCCCTGAGCCAATACAGGAGCGTCGCAGGTGATGGCCTGGGCCTTGCCCTTCCACCGCAACGTGCCCGCGCAATCCGTGAGCGGTTGCCATGTGTAGCCCATCGCCTGCAAGTCTCTGCTGTCAATCGTGCTGATGCGCTGCCCTGAGTTCGACACTGCGAAGGTGTACACGGTCTGAGCGCCCATGGTGATGCGACCAGTCAGGTGCAAGCCCTTGCTTGCATAAGGCTCCGGCGTGGCATCAGGATCAGCGCTGGAGGCCGCCTGTGCAGGGGCTGGCGCCTGGGCATCACTGGAGGTTTTGATGATGTGCGCAGGCTGGTCTGGTGCGCGCAAGGTGCCACCGGGTGGAAGGGCCTTCAGGTCTTTCGTCCATTGCATGTCGGAGGTCTTTTGGACCTGGCTTTTTGCATCCGACTTGGGCCAGTACATCCAGGCAATCACGATGGCCGTGAAGATCCAAAAACCCCACGTGAAGCGGCGCAGCTTGACGCTCAACGGGGCCACATCCTGGGCGCCTGATTCGGCAACGCTGTTGCCTTGCGTGTGGCTCTTGTACAGCGGGAAATACTGCGGCTTGTAGGGGCGCTCTTCAACGCTGATGACCGCACCGCGATAGCCCGCGTGCACCTTGCGGATGTAGCAACCCTTCTTGCCGAGAATGTCCGCTTTGCGGCAGCGCACCAGCATTGCCATCAGGCGAGCGATGGGCTGATTGATGTCCCTAAAGCTCTGCGTCATCAGCAAGATATCGCAGTTGAAATGCCGGTGGAGCTTGAAGAACTCGACCACCTCCTTTGCAGTTCCAACGGCGGGCAACGCAAGGTGGCATTCGTCGATGATGAACACAGGGCCTTGCCCGGTTTCAGGGTGCTTCCACGTGCTGTAGTAGTCCCACACATGGCCGAAGACAGAAACCGCCTCGGTGGGCTTGTGGTGCCTTGCGGAGTCGTCAAACAGCGTGAAGGCATTGCCATTGCCCTCATCGTCCATGGCGTCAGCGTCCCATGTGCCCATCACAGGTTTTGGCCTGCGGCGCAGCTCGACCAGGTGCGTGTAACTGGGATCGATTGCCGCAAACATTTCCACGATCAGGGGAAGGTTTGTAATGACCTTGCGCCCCTGCTGCAGCATGGGCAGCACGTGATAAACGACAGCCTCATAGCTCTTGCCAGAGCCGGGAATTCCTTCCAGCCCGTTGATCATGATCCGAGCCTGACGAACGGGATCAGCTGCAGCACGAGGCGCACGCCGATGGCGGCAACGATGATGGCTGAGGCGGTGCCGATACCGAGCAGGCCGAGGATGTTCAACAGCTCAGCGGGCAGCGATCCCCAGGCGCCGACCTGAGAGGCTAGATCGGTCATGTCAATGGCCTGAATGGCAGACACCACGATGTCCATGATCTGCTCAAAGGGCCAGCAGGCTGCATCGCGGATGAAGTCCCAGCCAGCCGTCATAACGGCCTTGTAGAGGTTGCCAATCCAGGTGAGGACGGCTGAGATTTTCTCGATGATGAGATTGAAGAACTTCGCGAGCATGTCAGCCGCCAAAGATCAAAGAGCGGGCCAGCATCAGCGCAGAAATGATGATGATGGTTTTTGCAACGTCCCATATCCAGCATGGGGGCGCGACGTTGTATTCACCGTAGCTGGCCCATGAACCGAGGTTCAAAGGGATCACCCAGGCGGGACAGGCGCCGACCGTGAGAGTAGTCGGCATGAGCTGAGCAGCAAGCGTAAAGGTGCTGGACTGCTTGATCTGCTGGCTTTTTTGGTTCCAGATTCCTACAAGGCCGTCAGGATATTTGCGGTCGTAGAGATGGGGGATGGGGGGTAACGGCTGGTCGGCTATCTCGCCGTCTTCACAAGCCACGATGTTGGGATGCTTTTCGCACAAGTCCTGTTTTTCGTCTTCGGTGGGCTTGTTGGAGGGATCAGCAACGGGATCAATCGTGAGGGGGTCAGTCATGCCTTGGGGCGTTGGCAGGTAGCGATAACCAGGGCGCGTATCCAGGCGCCAGGGCTGGTCATAGGTCGGGCTGGGTATGTAGTCGGTGTACGGCTGCCGGTATGGCTGATTGGTCGGAGAGGCCGGCGCGTTGGGGTCGTAGTTGGGGTTGGGCTCTGGATTGCCAGTAGGCACACGCCAAGGCTGAGAAGTGGGGTTAGAGCCTGGGGATGGATTGACCCACGGCGAAGGGGATTCGACAGGCAAGGGGGTTGGCTGGGGCAACTCACCGGGCACTGTTGGAGGCATGGGCTTTGGGGCCAATGCTTCCTCAAATTCCGTTTGAGTGACTTGCTTTGGTGGGGGTGTTTGCACGCACCCTGCGGGCGTGTAGTACCAGCCAGCGGGACAGGTGGAATTGCCAAACACCTCGACGCCGACGGTGTAACTGCCCGTGCGACCGTCACTCATGCGATAGGAGAAATTGCACTGATAGCCGTTGCTGGTGCCAGAGAGCGTGTAAGTGACAGACGCATTGGACATGTACGCGCCCCTAGCAGAGCAAGCAGCGTCAAGGGAGTAGTGATACTGCGTGGCACCGGGCCAAGCCAGATATCTTTTGCCGTCCGATAGATATGCGTCGTCTCCGGGCTTGGAGGACTTCCATGTTTTAGATGCCTCATCCCACACCAGATTCGCAGCAAGAAGCCACGCGGCAATGCCCACGGCAGTGCGCAGGTGTGGACTCACGTAAATGACTGCCGCTGCGACGCGCCCTGCAGCGTTGCCAAGGCGGTATGCAACGCCGACTTTCTGACCGGCGGAGCCCGGCACGGGTAGAACTTTGGATTGCCTCAGAACCCGGTCTACAACGGTGTCCCCTGGGGATGGTGCGACAGTCCAATTGCCAGGGGAGCCGCCAAAGCCTGGGGGGGGCGACGGCGCCACGAAGGCGTGCGCGGAGAAAGAACAAGCGGCGAGGACGGACAGGGCAAGGAGGCTTTTAGTCATCAATTGCTCCTGAATCCGAGTACAAAGCAGACGGCGCCCATGCCGCCCAAGATGGCCATCAGGCCCCAGAACAGGACGACATGAGCGCCGATCAGCATGGGACCGCCTTAGACCTTGCGGATCACGCGCTTGGCAACGTCGGGCCCCTTCATTGCCAGGGCGATGCCGACGATCACCAGACCGACAGCGATCACAGCAGCGGACACGCCGCCCAGGCCGATGCCTTCGATGAATTGCACCAGGGGGTTCGTTTCCTGGGCCATGGCCGAGGTGCCCACTGCAGCAGCGCCAACGGCCACCAGTGCGCGGGAGCCGTACTTCTTGATTTGCTTGAACGTTTGCATTTGCATTTCCTTTGAGTTGATGAAGTGATGCCGGGAATCGACACCGCGAAGCCGCGAGGGCTTGACGCTGGCGACTGCTACAGCTTCTTGATGAGGCCAATGGCGAGGGACACGCCCCAGCCGAGCAGGAACGAGCCGAAGACCAACGCGAAGCCAGCGGAGATGACGTAGAACACCGTGGCAGGGTCTATGCCGAGCTGGGACCAGTCCATGACTTCGGACATGGACACCCAAGCGGTGGAGGCTTCCGGGCAGGGGTTGACCTCGGAGTAACAGACAAGGAAGCGCATCACGCAAACCATTCATCTGTGGGGGAGGATTCGCCGCATTCAGGACAGCCGCAGGCGTTGTCATCGCCCTCGACTTCTTGAACGTGGTCGTAGCCAATCAGGGCGCCGCACTTGGGGCACTCGAGTTCGATTTCATCCATGGGTTGGCTCCTGCTTTTTGTAGAGGTCATCGAGGTCGATGACCTGAGGCCGGTGGAATGGCTCGGTGTGGTCTTCGATGAGCTGCACACAGGTTTCGAGGTCTTCGACAATTGCGGCTTCGCAGAGCAACATGACCCACTCCGGCTGGCCGTCCTCGAAAGACGGCGCAAGGAAAGCGCCTGTTGTGCGGGACTGGATCACGTTGCGCATGGGGTGCCTTTGGGCCTTAGGCGGCCTTGGCCTGGGTGGCGGGCTTGATGGCGAGCAGCGTGAGCTTTGTGCTGTTGTCGGCACCGGCGACCACATCAAATTCGCAATCGCACATGACGCCAGTGATGGGCCATTTGCTTTTCAGGTGCGCCCACTTCTGGAACTCCGACGAGTCACCCAGCTTGAACGGACGAGTGACGACGCCGATGCTTTCGCCGCTGGAGCTTTGGCCCATGTCCACCGACAAGTGGAAGGTGGTGGAGTCGAAGGCGCGGCCTTCGTAGTCGCCCTTGCTGGACTTGATACCGTGCAACACGGCTTGGCTTTGCATACGCATTTTTTGGGTTTCCTTGTGTGGCCTGGGTTAGTGGGCGTACGCGGCGTGGCCAGCACCGGAGCCCGAGATTTTTTTGAACATCTGCTGATAGATGCGCTCGACTTCGGAGCGCTTGAACTTGGACAGCCGACCGGGCAGCTCTGCGCAGTTCTCGATGAATTGCATGAGGGTTTCGCGGTCCATGTAGAGGAAGGCGAGCGCGGCTGATTTGCCAGCGGTGGAGAAGAACCAACGGGCATTGCGCGTGCACTCAGCCATGAGCGTTTCGAGCGGCAGGCGCGGCTCTGTTTTGATGGGCTCAGGCGATGCAATGGCGCCGTGTTCAGCCAGCATCAGGGCATGCCAATCACTGGCACCTGCGAAGAAGTCGGCAGGCCTGCGGAGAATGTCCGTGGGCAGCAATCGCTTTTGGTTTCCATAACGCAACTCGATGCGCTGCCAGCCAGTGGCGTCCTGTTTGCCGTAGAGCTGCACGCCCTTGTCATAGACGTTGGTTTGCTTGCCTGCGGCCTTGCTGCCGAAGTAGAAGGAGCGACCCACACCACCAGCGCGCCATGCGCCAACGCAGTTGTGTTCGGGCCGGTGGCCGTAGTGGTCCATGGCTCCGGCGTCGTAGTCGCTTGCAACGCGGTCCATGCCACCGCTGATGCCGTCGAAGAAGTCCAAAGCCAGATCGCAGCGCGTGACCAGGGCGCGGTGTTCGTCCATGTAATCGGCCATGCGTGGTGCCCAGCCTGGGGCAGCAAACGTGCAGGCGACGCCGTACAGGTTGCAATGAATGGTCTTTGACTGGGCGCGCTGCCGTGGGCTTTCGCCGGAGGCGAGGAAGCCGACCCAGCCGCATTCATTGCCTGCGCGCAGGATGCTCCAGCGGTGGCGGTAGAAGTCGTGCCCCTTCTTCATTTCGGGGTCCACGGTGAAGCCTTCACCGAGGATTTCGCACACGTTGTTAGCCAGCTCAAGCGCTTGTGTGCTGGCCGCAAAGTCAGGGTCTGGAATATCGCGCAGCAGGTGGCAGAGCTTTGCGCGGCGGCGGTCGTCTTCGCTCAGTTGATGCTCTGAGCGAAGGTCGAATTCCGATGCCTGGGCGGGCGGGAAAAGATGCTCAACCGTGGGGATGGGAGCGAACCGCAGATTGACCGTGAAGCGGAGCCAATCGACATGAACGGGTGAGCCGGTTTGGACGCGTTCCGCTTGCAAACGGAGCTTGACCTCATTGCCCTCTAGAACGAGTGATGTGGGGTGGGTCATGCTGCGCCCCCTGGAAAGTTGTCCCCGTGATTACCATCGGGGACCGAAGCTGTCTGAGGTGCTACGCACCCCCCAAAATTGATAGCAGAAGGCGCTACGCGCCCGGCCACTTCCCCGCGGGGCGGGGCCCCTTCTGCCGTGCGCTGCGCTTCCAAAGCAGCGACGCGGCGGGCGTGGTCGAAAAGATCGCGGTGCGGATGCTTGTCGAGGGCTGCGGCTATCTGCAGCCATGCGCAACGGTTGGCGGTGCTGGTCATGACAAAGCCCAGCGCCATGTGGCAACAACAAGCGCAAACCCGATGCCTGCGGCAACGAGCAAAGCAGTTAGCTGGAGAAGGGCGCAGAACCAGCGATCAAACAAGGGCTCGGTCACAGGGCGCTCCAGAAATCCAACATGCCAGCGCCGGATTGACCCTTAATCTCGATACGAGTCCAGCACAACGAGGCGGACGAGCCCTTGACGTAAGAGCGGGTGCACACCCCCAGCGCAGGCGCTGCAGGAGCCGCCACAGCGCGTGCAGCGCCTTTGGTGGCTGGGAGTGTGCGAACGGGGGGTTTTGAGGTCATGGCGGCTCCGTATTCGTTACACATGTTGCGTAACGAACCCGGAGACTAGCCGTTATTCACCTTGAGTAAAAGTCTTGACCTATACTTTCTTCAATATGTGTAACTTTTACACAACATGAGGAACGCAAAACCATGCAAACGACAATGAACCTACTAAGCGAGGCAATGAAGGTAAAAGGGTTGTCCGACTGGGCAGACGACCTGGGCTTGTCGAAGCGCGCGCTGTACACAGCGAAAGACCGAGGCCACCTCAGCCCAGCGATTGCAGGTGCACTCGCTGACGAACTAGGCCAGGACGTAAAAACTTGGATCGTGGTGGCCGCTCTCGAATCAGAGCGAGAAAGCGCATGCAAAACGCGGATGATGAAGCGTGTCGCGAAACTCACATCTGTTTAATGATGTAATTTCGCGATGACGTCCAATTTCCGCCATGTCGCACTTATAGGCAAGTATCAGACTTCAGCAGCAGGCACTCCCGGTGACGGCTCTCGCAGGGCTTTGGAAGACATTGCACATTTCTTGGAGCGGCAGGGCTGTGAGGTGGTGCTGGAAGCGGAAACCGCCAGCAACACCGGATTGACACACTACCCATCTCTGAATGTAGACCAGATCGGCGCACGTTGCGATCTGGGACTGGTGGTGGGAGGAGACGGGACGATGCTGGGCATTGGCCGGCGCCTCGCACGTTTCGGGACGCCACTGATCGGCATCAACCAGGGCCGGCTCGGGTTCATTACGGACATCCCTTTCGACACCTACCAGACCACGTTGCCGCCCATGCTGCGAGGGGCCTACGAAGAAGACCAACGACCTCTGATGCATGCCACCGTTGTACGTGACGAGCGCGTGGTGTTTGAAGCCTTGGCCATGAACGACGTGGTGGTGAACCGAGGGGCCACATCGGGCATGGTGGAGCTGCGCGTTGAAGTGGGTGGGCAGTTTGTGGCTAACCAGAGGGCCGATGGCCTCATCATTGCGTCTCCCACCGGCTCCACGGCATATTCGCTGTCGGCGGGCGGCCCCATGCTCCACCCCTCCATCCCGGGCTGGGTACTGGTTCCGATCGCACCACATACGCTGTCCAACCGCCCCATCGTGCTCTCTGACGCAACGGAAGTAGCCGTGGAAGTGGTGAGCGGGCGCGATGTCAGCGCAAACTTTGACATGCAGTCGCTTGCATCCTTGCTGCATGGCGACCGCATCCTCGTCAAACGGTCAGAGCATCGTGTGCGGTTTCTGCACCCCCAGGGATGGAACTACTTCGCCACACTGCGTAAGAAGCTGCGTTGGAACGAAGGAGGATCCTGAGCATGGCACTGCGACGCATGACCCTGCGGGATTTTGTGATTGTCCAAAACCTGGAGCTTGATCTGCGCAGCGGCTTCACCGTACTGACGGGCGAGACCGGCGCGGGCAAGTCGATCCTGATCGACGCGTTGCAACTGGCGTTGGGTGCACGTGCGGATGCGGGGGTGGTGCGTGAGCGGTGCGGCAAGACCGACATTTGCGCAGAATTTGACTGCCCTGCACACGCTCGGTCTTGGCTGGAAGAAGCGGGGTTTGACACAGATGACGGCCTGCTGCTGCGGCGCACAGTAGACACGCAGGGCAAGAGCCGGGCCTGGATCAACGGAACACCCGCGACAGCCTCTCAGTTGCGCGCATTGGGCGAGATGCTTCTCGACATTCACGGTCAGCACGCATGGCAGAGCCTGACCCGCCCGGAGTCAGTACGTGGCCTGCTGGACGCTTTTGCGGGTGTGAACACCCGCGAGACAACGTCGCGCTGGGCGCAATGGCGTGCTGACCTCAAGGCACTGCAACAAGCGCGCGCGGCCCAGTCGACCCTGCAGCAAGAGCGCGAACGCCTGCAATGGCAGATCAGCGAAGTTGACAAACTGGCGCCGGGCGACCTGGAGTGGGAGGAGCTCGATACGCAGCACAAGCGACTCTCCCACGCACAGGCTTTGCTGGATGGGGCGCATGGTGCGCTGCAAGCTCTGCAAGAAGACGAGGCGGACGCCGTCTCTGCACTCACACGCGCGCACGCGTTGCTGCACACACAGGAACACATCGAACCAGAGTTCGCCAATCTGGCCGACATCCTGGCATCGAGTCTGGCGCAGGTGACGGATGTGGTGCATTCACTGCACACGTATCTGCGCCATGCCGACATCGACCCGCAGCGTCTGATAGAACTGGATGAACGCATGTCGCAATGGATGGGATTGGCGCGCCGGTACAAACGCCCACCCGCAGAACTACCGGCTCTGCTTAAAGGCTGGAAAACAGCCATGCACCAGTTGGATGCCGCTACCGATCTGGACCGATTGCAAGCCAACGAATCAGCCAGTGCCAAAGCGTACCAGGCGGCGGCGCGCGCACTGTCTTTGGCCCGCGCCAAGGCAGCCCCCAAGCTCTCAGCGTCCATCACGCAGGCAATGCAGGGCCTTGGGATGGAAGGCGGCAAATTCGAGGTATCGGTGACCAAAGCGTCAGAGCCCTCCTCCGACGGGATCGACGACGTGGTGTTTTTGGTGGCAGGGCACCCCGGTTTAACTCCCAGGCCCGTCGGCAAAGTGGCGTCCGGCGGTGAGCTGTCGCGCATATCGCTGGCAATCGCCGTCACGACCAGTGAGCTGGGTGCGGCTCCCACCCTCATTTTTGACGAGGTGGACTCTGGCGTGGGTGGAGCGGTCGCAGAGACCGTAGGACGATTGATGCAACAGTTGGGGCGCGACCGCCAGGTGCTGGCCGTGACCCACCTGCCGCAAGTAGCGGCATGTGCGCATCACCATCTGAAGGTCGCAAAAAACAAAAGCGCCGGGGGCACAACCAGCACGGTACTGATCGTGCAGCAGGACGAGCGCGTTGCAGAGATCGCCCGCATGCTGGGCGGCGAGCGCGCCACCGAGACGACCTTGGCGCACGCCCGAGAAATGCTGGGCGGTGCAGCTCCGATGTCAGCGATGGCACCGCCCGCACCACTCAATTCCGCGACCTTCGTCAGGAAACGCTGATGGCTCTCGAAATCGTCCTCATTACGGGCATGTCGGGCTCTGGAAAGTCCGTCGCCCTGCACGCTCTGGAAGATGCAGGCTACTACTGCGTGGACAACCTCCCGCCCGAGCTACTGCCAGCCTTTGTGGCGCTAGAACACAAGCATCACGGCAACCGTGTGGCCATTGCGGTGGATGTCCGCAGCGCCACTTCTTTGCACCAAGTGCCGCAGGAACTGAATCGCCTGCGCAGCCAAGGCGTAGCCGTGAAATCACTTTTTCTGGATGCCACGATTGACACCCTGGTGCGGCGCTTCTCCGAAACGCGTCGCCGCCATCCGCTGTCACACGATGATCTGCAGCAAGGACGCAGGGCCCTGGTACAGATCATTGAGCTGGAGCGTGAGTTGCTTGCCGAACTGCGCGAGCAGTCGCATGTGATCGACACCAGCACTATCCGCGCCTCGCAGCTGCAAAGCTATGTCAAAGGCCTGATGTCCACGGCACAAGGGCAATTGACACTGGTATTCCAGTCATTTGCTTTCAAACGCGGGATTCCCATGGATGCCGACTATGTCTTCGACGTACGCATGCTGCCGAACCCGCACTATGAAGCAGCACTGCGGGACCTCACCGGGCTGGATCAGCCAGTTGCCGACTTTCTGGACATGCAGCCCGAAGTGGGCCTCATGCGGGTCCATATTGAGCAATTTCTGGCGCACTGGCTGGACATGCTCGATCGCAATCACCGCAGCTACGTCACGGTCGCCATCGGCTGCACCGGCGGGCAGCACCGCTCTGTCTATCTGGTGGAGAAACTGGCACAGGTATTCAGCAATCGATGGACCGCGTTGAAACGGCACCGCGAACTCGATGGGCGCTGACCATTTCTTTTATCGGGCCATGTGAGGTAGCACCACCCCTGGAGCGCTCGAGGCATATTTACGGGGTGGCTACAAAACGCCGCTGCAGGCGGCGTCGCGAGCCGCACGCGCTCACCAGAG
>Ga0208885_100310_pt1 | contig 20251 bp, 14 predicted proteins | sample LakWasMe74_LOW10_2_FD_183902 | JGI IMG/M metagenome (GOLD analysis project Ga0208885, IMG submission 183902) | Freshwater sediment methanotrophic microbial communities from Lake Washington under simulated oxygen tension - Sediment Metagenome... | ecosystem: Environmental > Aquatic > Freshwater >...
CCTAGCTACCGCAAATGCTGGTTAAAAAAACCGATAGTGCGTTGCCAGGCCAACTTTGCGGCGGCCTCGTCGTAACGCGGCGTGGTGTCGTTGTTAAAGCCGTGTTGCACTCCCGGATAAATATAAGCTTCATAGTTGACTCCTGAGGCTTTTAGCGCGGCCTCGTAAGCGGGCCAACCGGCATTGATGCGTTCATCTTCCCCGGCATAATGCAGTAACAGCGGCGCTTTGATTTTCGCGGTCTCTTCGGCGCTCGGCTGACTGCCGTAGAAAGGCACGCCTGCCGCCAGATCGGGACGTTGCGTCGCCAGGAAATTAACAATGCCGCCGCCGTAACAAAAACCGACCGCGCCGATTTTGCCGTTGCCTTCGGGCAGGTTTTTCAGCACCTCGGTGGCGGCGATAAAGTCGGCACGGGTTTTGGTTTGATCGAGCGTTTTGAACAGTTCGCGCGCCTTATCCTCATCGCCCGGATAGCCGCCTAACGGAAACAGCGCATCGGGCGCGAACGCGATGAAGTTATCCAGCGCGATGCGCCGGGCAATATCTTCGATATGCGGATTGAGGCCGCGGTTTTCATGCACGACCAGCACCGTCGGCAGTTTGCCGGTGAATTGCGCGGGCTGGACCAAATAACCGCGAATCGTGCCGTAACCTGAAGGCGAGGGATATTCCACATATTTCGCCGAGATGCGCGGATCGTCCTTGCCTATCTGCTGCGCCTCTGCAAACCGCGGACTCAACGCCTCAAGCAAGCCCTCGGCAGTCAGGCCGAGCAAGGTAAATTTTGCGGCCGAAGCCAAAAATCCCCGGCGCGATAGCTCGCCGTGGACGTATTTATCGAATAGTTTCAGCACTTCAGGATCGAAGTCTTTTGCTGTTTTGCGTGTCATAGTTGCACCTATTAATTATCGTTCCCACGCTCCAGCGTGGGAACGGATCCGGCAACGCTCCAGCGTTGCGAAACACGACGCCGGAGCGTCATATCTGCATTCCCACGCCGGAGCGTGGGAACGATATAGCCCTAAAGTTATTTCGCGCGTCCTTTAAATCCTTGTGCAATCAACGGTATCCGGTAAGCGGAACCGCGTCCTACCGCGTAAAGCGTTTTCTTATCGGTACCGGCAAAAGCGATATTTTGCGGCTTTTTAGGCAGTGCAATAACACCCAACGCTTCACCCTTGGCGTCAAACACTTCGATGCCGGAATTCGATGCCACATAAAGCCTGTCGCTATCGTCTATCGCCAAACCGTCCGCACCGCTGGACCAGACGTTTTCTTCATTTTTCCAGCCGCCCAGTTTGGCGAAGTTTCTCCTGTTGGAAATCGATCCGTCAGCGGCGATGTCATAGGCAAGCACATGTTCGCCCAGGGTATTGGCCACATACAGCACGTTTTCGTCTTTATTCAACTGAATGCCGTTCGGGCGCTCAATATCGTTAGCCAGGCGTTTCAATTCGCCGGTCGGCGAAATATAAAACACGCCCGGATGAGACGGCGGCGGATTAGGGTTATCTTTAGTCGGACGCGTGCCGCTATCGGTAAAGTAAATGCCGCCGCTCTTATGAAGAACGACATCGTTAGGCCGTTGAAAGCCGACGCCTTCGAAATTTTCGGCCAAGGTTTTTTGCTTGTCTGTCGGATAGATGATGCCGACTTGGGGTTTAAGCGTTTGCACGGCGATAAGCTCGCCGCTGGCATTTAAGGCAAGGCCGTTCGCGCCGTTGGAGTTTTCTAAAAAGGTTGAAACGGTGTTATCCGGCGCAATGCGCGTAATCCGGTTGTCGTTGGTTTCGGTAAACAGCAAACTACCGTCCGAATAGCCGATAGGTCCTTCGGTGCCTTTGAAGCCTTCTTTAATGGTTTCGATGATGACGCCGCCGGCCGACACGCCTGGAATAGCCGGCGTAACCGGGTCATCGGCCTGTACAACAGCTGCAAACGCTAACGCGCCCAGCACTGAAACTAATTTCACATGTGAAGTTTTGAGTAACATCTTGTTCTCCGGGTTAAATGTAAATGTTTTAAAGCTGAAGAGCGGGCGAACAAGCGCCAGGCTTGCCGCCCACCCTGTAAAACCGGTTAAAATTTCGCCCGGAAATGCACTCCGTAGTAACGCGCATCCCCATAAGTGCCGGAAGCAGCGGATTGAGTGCTAATTTGCCCGGCATTAGTTAGGTAAATGGTGTCGAAAATATTCCTGCCCACCAAATCCAGGTTGTACTGGCCATTTTTAGTGCCGATACCGATACCGCCGTCAGTGACATGATAGGCATCCTGTTTGCCTGAAGACGACAGGCTGGCGTTATAGTTGGCAGCCGATTTATAACTGTCGGTCAGGAACGCATGCCATTGCAGGCCGTGATCGTTGAACTTGCCGAAGCCGAGCGGCACTTTATAGTCGAAGCCATAGTTAGCGGTAAACTGCGGCGCATTAGGAATGGTTCGACCGGATTGGTCGCAATTTGTAGTAAGTCCCAGCTCTGCCGCGCAAGGCGCATCTTTAAAGTCGTTATATACGGCATGGTTGAAGGAGCCGTTCAAGAACAGGTTCAAGCCTTGCGTCACGTTCCAATTAGTCTCCAGTTCCACCCCTTGCAACTGAATTTCTTTGATATTCCCCAGAGTGGTCCTGTAACCCGAAGCTGTAGCAGGATCAATCACTGACAGCTGTGATTGGAAACCGTTAATCACCGTGTTGTACAGGTTTACGTTGACCGCCAATTGACGATTGAACCAGTTGCTCTTGACGCCTAATTCGTAGTCCATCACGTCTTCGGGGTCAACATTTTCAATCGCGCCGGTCGTGTCATTAAATTGTGCCGCTCCTGACTTCTGCCCGCCTGACACCGAGAAATAAGTCATCAGATCTTTGGTGATCTTGTAGCTAGGGTTGACCAACCAATTTTGTGAATTTTGGCTAAAACCCTGTTTGCCCTGGGTCCATTTAACGCCGTTATTACCGAGGGCGCTATTGCGTATCGCCAGCGCGGTGCCGGTAACAGCCGCACCGCCGATATAGCCATCCGCGCCTTGGTTGTAGCGATCTTCATAGGTATTACGCAAACCCAGCGTTAAAGTCGCGGCCTTGGTGATATGCCAGTTAACTTGTCCGTAAGCGGCATAACTATCGACTTCCGGATTTCTAGTGCCGGTTTTCATCACCCCATCCAATGATTGTCTTAATTGCTCCCTGCCGGCAGCGGTTGCATTTAATGCCGCGTATTGAGCGTTACTGGCATAAAAAGCACCGGCATCAGTGCCATATAAGCGCTGATTTTCGGCCGTTGCCTGGCTATGCATCCAGAAAAGCCCCGCTTGATAGTCGATCGGCCCCGGCTCTTGAGACGCAATGCGAAGTTCTTGCGACCATTGCTTATTTTTTATTTGCCAGCCGCTGATATGCTGAATATCAGCGGTAGTGGAATCGCCATCGTGATGCGGTTCGAATAGCGCATCACGATAGGCGGAAACCGACGTTATTTTGTGTTTGAGAACATCCCAGTTGATCTCTGCGGACACCCCTTGCTGATCGCCCCGCGACACCTGTCTATCATTCTCGGCGACTTTGCGCGGATCGCCGATCACAGTAAGAGGCTGTCCGGAGTTCTTGAGATAATTGAACCAATCGCGTCCCAAACGTGAACTAAAGGTGGTAGGACGAACACTGCCATTAGTAAAAGTTGCCGGATCTTCGATAAGCGGGCCAACACTCATGGTTTGCGTAGAGGTGGCGCGATCAACAATGACTCTTGCAGAAAGCACATCGCTTGGTGTCAACAAAAACTGTAGCCGTCCCCCCATTGCATTAGTTTCCTGTAAAAGGCCATCGGTTTTGGGCGCATCCAAATTGGCAACAGAGCCATTACGTCTATCGACATAAAACGAGGCGCGATAGGCGAGTAGACCCGGTAAAACAGTGCCGGTCGCGCCGGCTTTCCCTTGTAATGAATCGCGACTGCCGCCGAAGCCATCGACGTAATAACCGGATTTAAAGGATGGCGTTTGAGTGACGACGTTGATTAAACCCAGGTTGCTGTTTTTACCTTGCAAAGTGCCTTGCGGCCCGCGCAAAACTTCAACATGATCGATGTCGGCGTAATTAGTCCAGGTTGAACCCACCCAAGACGACCAGACGTTATCGACCATGACACCGACACTCGCTTCCATCGATTCGTTGCCGCTGTTTTTACCCAGACCACGCAAGGCGATACTGGTTTGTCGCACGTTAGTCGCGGTAACGCCTAAATTAGGCACTCGACGAGCAAAATCCGACACGCTGACGATATTATCGCGCTTCATTTGTTCGCCGCTGATCACCGCAATCGGGATCGGCACTTCCTGGAGTTTTTCTTCCTTACGGCGCGAGGTTACGACGACTTCTGACAGATTCTTAGGTTCGTCATCGAAAGATTTCTCTTCTTTTTTCGGCGGCTCGGTTGCTGCAACAGCCGTCGTTGCCGGGGCTGGCTGGGCCGTTGCCGTATTAGCCGGCGTTCCGGCATTATGGGTAACCGCTTTTTTAAGCTGCTCGTTTTCTTTCTTGGTTTCGCCCAGTTCTTTTCTTAGACGCTCAACTTCTGCCGCTAAATCGCCGGAATCGTCCTTGGCAAAGCTGTAGTCCGGCGCTAATAAGCAAGCGCCTGCAATAATCATCGCGGCGCCGTTTAGCGTGGCCCGATTAGGCTTATACGCCTCGGCTTGCACTGTGTTTTCAGCCGCTTCAGCGGATAAAGACCGGCCTACACTCTTGTTCTTTTTCAGCGATTTCAAGCCCTTTACACTAACCGGCCGCCGCCCTAAGTTGTCAATACTCATCTAATCATCCTTTTTAAAAGTCATTCATAAAAATTAAGGCGCGCTCTGTTTTTTTAGACAAAGCATCCCTAGCCGGCCCCAAAAAGGCCGGTTTAATCTCTGTTTGTTGCGTTGATTACTTGCCTGGAACGGTCAGGACCGATAATTTGGTAATTCCGGATCGTTCTATCGATGACATCACTTTGGCTACCGTGCCGTATTGAACGGCGTCGTCGGCATTTAGATTGAGCGCTATTTCAGGATCGGCCGCCTTGCGGCTTAACAGCTCGTTTTCAAAGGCTTCCAGGGCAATCTCGGTTTTGTCGATGAAAACCTTGCCCTTTGCGTCGATGCTGATATAGACGGCTTCTTTTTCCTCGGGCGGCGCGGTTTCGGCCGTCTTCGGCAAATTGACATGCACGGCTTGAGTCAATAACGGCGCGGTGACGATAAACACCACCAATAGCACCAGCATCACGTCAACTAAAGGCGTGACGTTGATTTCGCCCATTACGTCATCATCGCCGCCGCCATCTTTCGTACTAATAGCCATTAGATTTGCACTCCTTCAGCCTGTAGCTCTTCATGACTGGCTTTAAGCGCCGGCTTCTTCGCTGTGACACTGTTGGTGCGTGGCGCTGTAACCGGACGTTTGATTAAAAACGAGGTCTTCAAGGCGAGATGGACAAAATCGATAGAAAAATCATCAAGAGACGCCCAAATCACCTTGTTCCTGCGAATGAAAAAGTTGTAACCGATCACCGCAGGCACCGCGACTGCAATACCGACGGCCGTAGCGATCAGCGCCTCGCCGATTGGTCCGGCCACAACGTCCAGACTGGCCGAACCGCTTTTGCTGATGCTGGTCAACGCGCCCATGATTCCCCAAACCGTGCCGAACAAACCCACGAATGGCGAGATACTGCCGATGGTTGCCAAGATAGCCAGACCGCTTTCCAGCGCGCCGCGCTCTTTCTGCATTTGTTGCCGCAGGCGTCTGTCCAGCAATTCCTGGCGATCACCGGTATGCTCCAGATCGTGCGTGGTGGTGCCGCCGTCGGCTTCTATCAAGGTAGTGAAACCAATATCGGCGACTCTGGCAGCGGGGCCTTTATTGCCTTCCAAGGCGGCGGCGGCCTGAAAATCCTGGGCTTCCCAAAATTTCTTGCCGTAACTTCGATTGTGCTGCGAAATCCGCAGATGCTGTATGCCTTTGATCAGTATCAAAGCCCAGGTCACCACGGAAAAGCCGATTAAAATCCATAAAGTGGCATCGACAATCAGCGCCGATGTGATTTCAGGAGCCGCAGGCGTTGCTCCGGCCGCATTCGCAATATCAGCGCCTGCAACCGGTATTTGATTAGCTGCCGGTGTAATTGCCGTTGCAGCAGATGTTGTTTCTGTCATAAATAAAAACCTCAAACTTGTAAATTAAAAGAGATAGGAACCGTTACCCAACCGTCGACCGGCGTTTTTCCACGCATCGCAGGAGCAAATGACCATTGTTTTACCGTTCTCACTGCTTCATTGTCCAACACGTCCTTTCCGCTGGATTTAATGACGGAAACTTCGTCAGGCTTGCCGCTGGCGAGAACATGCACTTTCATCAGCACTTTTCCTTCCCAACCGCGCTCCATAGCCACATCCGGATAAATCGGCTCCGGATTATCCAGATAACCGGCGCCCGCACGCGGCTCGGTCACTTTTTCTTCTACCGGCGGCGCAGGGGGCGCGGGCGGCGCTGAAACCACAGGCGCATCGGCTTGCACAATCGTCGGCGTTGCAACGGGAGGCGGCTCGACAAGCTTGGGAACCGGTTTCGGCTGTACCTTAGGTTTAGGCGGCTTGTTAATTGCTACCACTTTCGGCGGCGGAGGAGGCGGCTGGACTACCGGCTTCGGCTGAGGTCGAACAAACGAAATCTGCACTTTGGATGGCGGCTTGACCGGCTCGATCAGTTGTTCTTTTTCAACCGATACCTGGTTGAAATACTCGACAACGGTGGTATGCACCAGTATCGACAAGACGCCTATAAGCAAATAATCGATGGCCTTGCTATCGCGATGGTCGGAGCTGGATCTAAAATCCCCCAACGCCACGGCAATCGATGAAGCGGACGCGTTTTCCCTAAGCCGACCGATTTCCGGCTTGATCGGAACGACATCGGCCCTTTTTCGCTCAGGCGCGAGCGCTGCCGGTTCAAATTTATCAAAAGCCACCAAAGGTCTATTCATTGAGAGTTCTCCCGTTCATTAAAAAATCACCGGTCTTTGTCTATTCACTGACGAATCGGTAGAGCTGTTCCGCCGGCCGGCCTTAACTATTTATAGAGATAAAGCAGGTTCCATGCCATATCAGGCTGTGCGCCTAGAAAGCGCCGAAAAAACTCTCGAAAATTATTGTCAAGACACTGTGTTTAAAGGGATTTTTGTATTAATGGAAGGTCGTGAAGAGATAGGTTTATTAAAAAAAACAGAGTATTTTTAGCGAGTAGCTAACTAGCAGCTGCTTGTTGAGCATCACTTTCATGAAGCTTTTGTTTGCAGGGTGTTTGCTGATCAACACCACTCATCAGGTTTCGGCAGCTTGAGCTAGGGGTAAATCCCCATTCGTGCCAACTTAGGACTCCATCAATAATGGCTTCCGACGTGCTACGATTGTCTTTATACGCAAGTGTTTGCGGACTGTCGTTAGGCGAGAAACATGCGATATACAGACCTTCCAGGTTTTAAAAACCTGGGAAGGTCTGACGTGCAACGTTTTGACACAGAGGGAGGCGTTTCGAATCGAGCAACATGCTTTATTTTGCTTGATTCGAAACACCCCCTTTAACCGCTTACGACGCCTGGACTGCGTGCTGGAAGACAGTAAGGATGAAGCTGTATAAAAGACTCAAGGAAGCCGATGACGCCAGTCCGATGACAAGCGCATGGGCGATGAAAGCATCGAAAAATCGTATTTCAAAAAACCGGGTTCAGTTATGTTCAATAAAAGAGGTTTGCTATTTAAAACATAAAGATAACAAATTAAAATGAAGTAAAATGTACTAATTAATTGCATTTTATTGAGTTAGATATAAAATTTAACTTAGGGAAAAGTCGGTGCAATTGCAGGAGGAGGGTTTTGTTTCTTGTAAGCGCCGTTCGGCGCAATGGTAAGACAGGCGTTGTGTCGAATAATAATCTCCGGATTAATTGACTTAGGCTATGGCCAAAAGCAGGAGATTGGCTTATACACTCTAATAATGCAGAGTGTATAAGCCAGCTTCGGGAATAAATGTCAGTGCTTGTGAGCATAATCACATCAGCTTGGTGTTGCAATAAGGTAAGCTATGCACCATCCTAGAAGAAACTAGCTTTCCTGGGAGAGCAAGATGCCGAGTTTTTGATAAGGACTGTAATGGATCAAATGCGCTAGGCCCGCGTGCTTTTGATCGAGTGCAGATCAAATCTGATCTCGGCTTTTTGCAGAAAGTTTTTCTTTTAACAATATTATATAAGGGGCCCAATATGGCTTTTTCATTAGTTACAACTCAGACAATTCTTGCGCGTAACGCAGGTGCATTATATAACCTGGAACTGGGTTCTACGGCTATGACTAGCTTCGTTACTCAAGCGGGTACGAATACCGATAGCTTTTTAAACACAGTTTATACCAACAGCATAGGCACAACTTCAACCACTACAGTTGCTACCGAGTTGGCTACTAATTTGGGCCTTACCGGTACTGCTTCCACTACAGCAATAAACTATATCGTGTCTCAATTGAATGCTGTCGCTTATACTGCGAGAGGCGCTGTAGTCAACAACATACTCAGTCTGTTTGCCGGATTGACAAGTGATGCTGTTTTCGGCACTTTTGCCACAGCATGGAATACCAAAGTTTCTAATTCAGAAGCTTATGCGGCTATCACTACCAATACCAACAACGTTAGCTTTTCTTCGGTTTCTACTACTGCCGTTGGATCGACCTTTACGCTGACTACGGGTATTGACACAGTTGCTGGCGGCACCGGTAACGACGTTATCAATTCTGTGGTTTCCGCTGGACTTTCTGCTCTGGACAACATCGATGGCGGCGCCGGCACTAACACATTGACTGTGACCGACGCTGCTGCGCTTGCTATTTCTACGACCACCAAGGTTGCGAACGTCCAAACTGCGACCCTGAGCTCTGCAGGCACAGTAAGCGGTGACGTCTCCGGTTGGACCGGTCTGACTTCATTGACCGTATCCGAAGTCGGCGGCACTGCTGCGGGCCTCACTACTGCGGCTACGACTGCCGTTACTCTCACTGATTCAGCTCAGGCTGCGGGTGCTATCCTCGTAAACGGCGGCACTTCGGTTTCTGTAACGTCAGTTGGCGCAACTACTGGCGCTATTACTGTCGGTACAACAACTGCTCCAGCGGGTGCTGTTACTATCAGCAGAGCCACAACCGGTGCTGTTAGCGCAGGCTCTATTACTGTTGCCGGCGGCACGACTGTTGGCATCACTCAGACTGCCAGTAATGCAGTTAATACGACCCAAGTTAATGGTACTGTCACTGTCACCGGTGGCGCTTCCACCACTTCAGTGACTGTGTCTTCAGCAGCCGCTGCAACTAAGTCTGCTACTGTTGCGGGTGTTACCGCCAACTCGGTTGCTATTACTGACGTTAACGCCAGCAGCACAACCAAAGCAGGAACGATCACTTCGGTGACAGTAAGCAATTACACGACTCTGGGGATCAGCGACAATGCGTTGACAACTTTGAGCGTGACCGGCGGTTCCGGCAACATTATCATTGACAACAGCGGTCTGACTACCGCGACCAACAAAACGCTGGGCTTAACGGCTAATGGCTTGACTGGCGGCACGCTGGACGATGCAGACATTTACACTACGCTGAACGTTACCACTGCGACCAAAGCATCGACTTTGGCAAACGTTACCACCGGCGCGGTGACTACCTTGACTGTAGCGGGTACCCAGGGCTTAACCCTGACTTCAACTGCCGGTTTGACTGCGCTGAAAACCGTTACCGTAACCGGATCGGCCGGCGTGACCGGCGATTTTAGCGGCGCTACCGTGACGTCTGTCGATGCTTCGGCTACAACGGGCACCTCAAAAGTGACTATCGATGCATCGAAAGCAACCTTCAGCGGCGGTTCTGGCACCGATACAGTGACTACGACTGCTGCTACCGTGGGCAAAGCAATCTCGCTGGGCGCCGGTGATGACAGTTTGACACTGGGTGGCGCTGCTGCACCGACTGCTGCAATCGGCGGCGGCGCGGGTACCGATACCCTATCCTTGTCAGCTGCACTGGCTGCCACCGCTTCGGGTTCCAGTACTTTTGCAGGTTTGGTAACCGGTTTCGAAAGAGTGACCTTGACCGGTGCGACAAGCCAGACTATCGATCTGTCTGTGTTGGGTAGTTTCAACTACGTGACTACCAGCGGTGGTAGTGGTCTGACGTTATCCAATTTGAGTACTGGCGGCACTTTAGCTTTAACTGGCGCGGGTACTGCTTATACGATTGGAAATAGCGCGTTCACCTCAGGTACGAATGATATAGTTAACTTAGCGTTGACCGATGGTTCTGGTGCGGCCGTAGCGTTTGCCAGCACAGGGATCACTGCATCAGGCGTCGAAACTTTTGCGATCACGACTGCAGATACTCAAGCAACGCCATCAGGCACCTTTAATGACAGCGTGACTTTACTGGGCAACTCGGTCAAGACCATTACTGTGAGCGGCAACGCCGGCTTGACGTTGACATCAACGTCTACAGCGTTAACTTCAGTCGATGCAAGCGGTATTACCCTGGGCGGCTTTGCTTGGACTTCCGGCGCTCTTGCTGCGGCGGCAACCGTGAAAGGTTCTACAGCTGGAACCAATACGATTGATGCCTCGGCAGCTACAGGCGGTGCAGTGACTTACACCGGCGGTACAGGCAATGACGCGTTTACAGCTACCAACGGTAAGGCAAATGTCGTTACTTTGGGCGACGGCACTAACAGCGCTACAGTCAGCAGCGGCAACAACACTATCACTGGCGGTACTGGGGCTGATACTGTAATTGCAACGACTGGTAATAATACAGTTACCCTGGGTAACGGCGCGAACAGCTTCACCGCAACATCCGGTAACAACACTTACACCGGCGGCACAGGCGTGGATACGGTTACTGTAGGCGGCGGTATAAACAGCCTGACACTGGGTACCGGTGCAGACGTTGTTTCCATTACAGCGGCTGGTATAAACGTTAATACCTACACCACTATTGTTGATGCAGGGGCTGGCGACAGCATTACCTTTGCAAACAAGGGAACTGAAACTTTCAATACGACCAAGGTGACCTTGGCTTCAACTGCAGTGTTCCAGGATTACGCGAACGCCGTTGTAGCCGCTGGCGGTGACGCAAGCGCCAACGGTGCTTTTGGCTGGTTCCAGTTCACTGATGGTAATACCTACTTGGTTGAAAGCCAACACAATGGCTGGACAACACCAAGCTTCACTAACGGTGTAGACTTTATCGTCAAGTTGACGGGTTTAATCGACCTGAGCACTGCAACAGGTGCAGGTACAGCTACTTTGACTTTGGTCTAAGCTGTACTGCTGTAAGGCGGATTGGCCGCAAGGCAATCCGACGGAAAGTGCAATAAAACCAGCCCTCGGCTTGCCGAGGGTGTAACAGACTAAAACCTCGCTGCCCACAAGGCAGCGAGGTTTTTTTCTGAGTGTATTCGCCGAGTGTACTCAGAAAAAAACCTATAAAATCAAAGAGAGCGAATCATGAGTGATTGGACTGCCGGCTACGTAGCCGACATTGGCTACACCTACGGCTACTACGCCGAACTCAATCCGTTGCGCAGCAAGCTGGCTTTTCTCAATGCCGGGCTTGTCCCGCCTGAGCTGGGAACCCATTGCGAACTCGGCTACGGTCAAGGCCTGAGCGCCAATATTCACGCCGCCGCTTCAGGTAGTACATGGCACGGCACCGACTTCAATCCCGCCCAAGCAGGTTTCGCCCAATCTCTCGCACGGGTTTCAGGAGCCAATGCACAGCTCACCGACGAAGCTTTTGCCGATTTCTGCAAGCGTACCGATCTCCCTGATTTCGACAGCATCGGCCTGCACGGTATTTGGAGCTGGATCTCCGACGAGAATCGCGAGGTTATTGTCGGCTTTATTCGCCGTAAGTTGAAAGTCGGCGGGGTACTCTATATCAGCTACAACACTCAGCCCGGCTGGGCGGCAATGGTTCCCATGCGCGATTTGCTGACTGAACATAGCGAGGTGATGGGGGCGCCGGGGCAGGGTATCGTTTCCCGCATTGATGATGCGCTGAATTTTGCCGACAAGCTGTTCGAGACCGGCCCTTCTTATGCCAAAGCCAATCCGTTAGTCGTTGATCGTCTTAAGGGGATCAAGGCTCAGAACCGCAACTATCTCGCCCATGAGTATTTTAATCGCGATTGGTTGCCTATGCCGTTCTCGCGGATGGCGCAATGGCTAACACCGTCCAAAATTAGCTTCGCGTGTTCGGCGCATTATCTCGATCACATCGATACGGTGAACCTGACCCCTGAACAGCAGGCTTTGCTCAAGGACATTCCGGATGCCATGTTCGGTGAAACGGTAAAGGATTTCTGCGTCAATCAGCAGTTCCGGCGCGACTACTGGGTCAAAGGCGCTCGCAAGCTCACTGCATTGGAGCAGGCTGAAGCCTTTCGTTCGCAGAAAGTAATACTGTTGCAGCCGCGCATCGACGTTTCCCTAAAGGTTACCGGAGCCATTGGCGAGGCAAGTATGCAGGAAGCAATCTACAATCCGATACTTGATGCCTTGGTTGACCATAAACCCAAGACGCTAGGCCAGATTGAACAGTTGGTTAAAGACAAGGGCGTGACCTTCGCACAGATTACGCAAGCCGTAATGGTTCTTACCGGCGCAGCCTACCTGGCTACGGTGCAGGATGAGGCGGTGACTTCCAAAGCCAAAAAACAAACCGACAAACTCAACATATACCTAATAGACAAAGCGCGAGGCAGCAGCGACATCAGCTTTTTAGCGAGTCCGGTGACCGGCGGCGGCGTAGCGGTAGGTCGTTTCCAGCAATTGTTTCTATTGGCGATTAGTCAAGGTAAAAAGCAACCCGCCGAATGGCCGCAGCTGGTGTGGCAGATTCTTGCTGCCCAAGGGCAAAAAATCATCAAGAAAGGCAATACGCTGGAGACCCCGGAGGAGAATCTCGCGGAGCTGGCTGAGCAAGCGCAAGTCTTTGCCGAGAAGCAGTTGCCGATACTGAAAGCGCTGCAGATTGCTTGATGGCCGGACTTACGCAACCTCTGATTATTAATCTTGCGCCGACGGGCATGGTTCCCACGCGGGCGCAATCGCATCATGTGCCGCTTATGCCGCAGGAAATCGCGGCCGATGTCGCGCGCTGCGTTGCACTCGGTGTGTCGATGGTGCATATCCATGCGCGCGATGAAGACGGAGTGCCAACAGAAGACCCCGCCGTTTACGAAGAGATTATTGAGGCGATCCGCGCCGGCAATCCGGAGGTGGTGGTGGTTGTCTCCACGTCCGGTCGCTTGGCAAGCGAAGTCGAGCGTCGTTCAACCGCTCTTTACCTGGATGGCCGTTTCAAACCGGACATGGCAAGCCTGACGCTGGGTTCGATGAACTTTGCCGCCAGCGCCAGCGTCAACGATCCTCAGACAATCATTCTGCTTGCAAAGATCATGCAGGAGCGTGGCATCAGACCTGAATTGGAAGTGTTCGATACCGGTATGGTTAACTTCGCCAAAATTCTTATCGATAAAGGTCTGATCGCGCCGCCGTTTTACTTCAATATTCTACTCGGCAATCCTGGCACCGCCCAGGCCACTTTGCTGCATTTGGCCGCCATCATTAGTGACCTGCCGCCGCAGTCGGTCTGGTCATTGGCGGGGGTCGGGCGTTTTCAGACTCGCGCCAACGCATTAGGCGTGGTGATGGGGGATGGCGTGCGGGTTGGTTTGGAGGATAATTTGTGGTTGGATGCGGCGCGCACGCAACTCGCCACAAATGCACAATTGGTGCAGCGGGTAGTGAATCAAGCCGAAGCGCTGGATCGAGCGATTGCAACGCCGCGGGAAGTACGCGCAATGCTGGGCTTGGATAGGTCTCAATGAACGTCATCCCGCAACGGCTTGTCGTTTTCGGTGTGAGTAATATTTTGTCCGACCTATTCGACTGCGCTTTAGCGAACGGATTAGCGCTGGGCAAGGTTGTCATTGATCAGCCGGAACAATGCGGCGAACGAGACATCAGTCTAACTGCACGGCTCGCAGCACTGGAAGGCGTCTGTGTACCGCCTGCGGTTGAACATCTTGACGATTTCAAACCGGCCTCGGGAGAGGTCTACCTGCTGGGACCAACCACGCCGACGCGCGCTGTTCTGGCAAATAAATTAACAGAGCGTTTCGGCTTGCATTTTCATGCGCTGGTTCATCCCAGTGCATACGTGTCGCCTCTGGCAACGCTAGCCGAAGGTGTATTCGTTGGCGCTAACAGCGTCATCGGTCCAGGCGCCCGATTGGCTGAGCATGTATTTATCAATCGCGGGGTGACTATCGGACACGACACCCATATCGGTGCATTTTCGCGCATCCAGCCGGGCAGTAATCTGGGCGGGTTGTCGCATATTGGTCGTGGCGTTACTGTGGCGATCGGCGCGACGTTAATAGAACGACTGGTGGTCGGGGATCATGCTTTCATTGGCGCCGGCGCTGTGGCGACCGCCGACGTTCCCTCAAATGTGTTGGTGGTCGGCATTCCTGCCAAGTTTAAGAAATCACTGGCGTAGTGCGCCCGGTAAAGCGCTGTAACGCGAGATCGCAGGCAGCAAGCAAGCTAGGTCCGGATTTATCAAGATCAAGCGTGGTTGAAAAGAGCGTCTGCATCGCGGTTCCTTCTTGCCTGCGCATGTCTGCGCTGACAATTAATGCGGCAAGTTTTGAAAAGTAGTCGGTATCGTTGAGGACTGCTGAGCCGCCCACTTTGCAGCCGCCATCCGAATCGCTATAAGTGACCACCGGTAATCCTTCCGCCATCGCTTCAGCAACACTGAAGCCGCCGCCCATGCGCGGTGGGTTGACATAAATATCGCAGCATTGAAACACGGCAGGCATATTGTCCTGTTCGCACAATACTCGAACTTGCTGTGGGGGCATCTGTTCCAATGCATGCGGCATCGTGCCTTTGCCGCCGACCAGCAGCCATGTAACGTGGGGATGGCTCTTGAGCAGTTCAATCATGCGTGCGGCCCAGGCGCCGTCGATTTCCATTTCCAACCGGTAGCCGGCGCTGATCAAGACCAGTGCTGTTTCGGGCAAGGCAAGTTCCTGGCGCGACACTGCTGATGTTGTTGGCTTGCGCCTGACCCGGTAGGGGTGATGCCAGCCAATACTATTGGCGAGATAGCCGCCCCATTCCGCATGCGTTTTGCCTGCATCCTCCGGTGATGCGCAGAGCCAGACATCGACCGCGTTCAGCGGTGCAACAGAATGGATGTTCAACCCCAGCACCGGGCGCGCTTCAAATAGCGGTGCGACAAGGGGCGAATAAAATCCCACCGACATTACCAGATCAGGGTCGAATGTCGCGACATGCGTCAGCATATCGCCCCATCGGCCTATCACCGAAAAGCATTCGGCGCCTTGATATATCGCTATCTCCGGTGGGCATTGCGGCCCCCACTTGGCTACATCAAATGCGCCCATTGTGGTGGATTCTCCGGCCCCGAGTAAATGGGGCATGCCTGGAACAGTGAGATCGAGACAGGAAAACAGCGCGACTTCGATGCCCTGTTCGATCAGGATGCGTGCCTGATGCAATGTCATGGATGTTGGGGCATGCGGGTAGCTACTTAAGTAGGGGGTAATTATGGCAACTTTTTGAATCCGTTCAATCTTGCGGGCAAGAGGACGCACTGTAACCAGCTGAGGCAAATGCCGCTCCAACTTATGTAATATTTCAGGAAAATATGCATCGCGGATCGCTTGTGAAAATGCTGTCCTGTTATTTACATGGCCCAGTATACGGGCCCAGGCAAACACCAGAAACGCAACCAGCCGGTCCGGATCAAGCGGCGCAATACCCTGGAGAATCCGACCCGCCGCCGCGAGGTGAGTATCATCGTTCAGCATCGAAGCCAGCCAAGTGCTGCGCAGGAATCCCGCTACGCCCTCATCCGGCGTTTGCAGCAGTAAATACTCTACCAGCTCTTTTTTAACCAGCTCGTTATCGACTTGTAGGTAATAGTCCTTTAGTCGGTGCCAGCAATGACTCGCGCCGGGGTTGGCGATAGTTTGTGTCGCCGCATCGCGCAACAGCAGAGTATGGATGTGTATTTCACTCATTGCAACCCAGTATCATTTGAAAAAAATAGTAACAGCATACCCCTTAGGGGGGTGAAAACATAGAGTGAGTATTGGTAGTGGTCAAGCTAATTTGTAGCGGTGCAAGCTTAATTTGACAGTTGCTGACGCGGGCAACATAGCGCGATCGCCCTGTTCAGTCGATTAAAAGCTTTGCATAAATTAGGGGAACAGAAAAACAAAACTACAATATAATGCGCTATGCATCAGAAGCAGCAACTACTGAGAAGCTAGCCATGAAAACAATTAGGAGGTTGGCCGAGAACTACCAACATGCTTGTCAGTTGCTATCAATATGCAGTGCCTTTTGATTCTTTTAAGGCACTGCATAGTTAAACGTTAGTTCTCGGACAGGCTCCTAGTGCGTCATGGTCACCGTAATTTAGTTAGGACAGATGTTAAAAATATGTCGGGGTTTTTATTTTGGGTATTGCTACCCATACATTTTTTACTAAATGGTGTAACAATTGTGTATTTCTTACGGTTTGGGCTGGGCAACGTTATTTTGCAAACCAAACTTGATGCGTTAAAAGGTATTTCTAAAAATGTGGCGGAAACGGCAAATAATTCAAAACCAAGGCTTAACTTTTATAGCCGGCATCTGGCGTGTGATGGATAAACGATTAATACCGTTGGCACGTAACGGAAGAATTCATGACTGAAACAATTTCTGCGATTGTGGTCAATTTCAATGCGGGCAGTTGGTTGCGAGAGTGTGTAGATTCTTTACTGAAATGTCCGCTTGTTGCTGATATTATTGTTGTCGACAACGCTTCCGTAGACAATAGTTTGGATGCCGTAAAGCATTTGCCGCGGCTCCGGATTATACAAAATACAACAAATATTGGTTTTGCCGCTGCTTGCAATATTGGGTTAAATCAGACACACGCGGATTATGTGTTGTTCTTAAATCCTGATTGCTCGTTCGCGTCCGGTACATTGGCGCAAATTCTCGATTGTATGAGGAATGAAGAATCTATCGGCATGGCCGGAGGTATTTTGATTAACACCGACGGCAGTGAGCAAGCGGGCGCCCGCCGTGCGGTGCCTACTCCCTGGCGCTCTTTTGTGCGTGCATTTGGTTTGGCGCGTTTTTCGGATCGTTGGCCTCGCCTGTTTTTTGATTATCACTTACATAAACAACCCTTGCCCGATTATACCATTGAAGTGGAGGCGATTTCCGGCGCCTGCATGATGGTTAGGCGTGTGGCTATGCAGGAAGTCGGAGAATGGGATGAAGGCTATTTTTTGCATTGTGAAGATCTGGATTGGTGCATGCGCTTCCGGCAAAAAGGCTGGAAGATTGCATTCGTTCCATCGGCGAAAATCAACCATGCATTAGGCGTTTGCGGGAGAAGTCGGCCGGTGTTTGTCGAATGGCACAAACATAAAGGGATGATACGGTTTTACAAGAAGTTCTTTCGACACCAGTATCCGGGGGTGCTGATGGGATTGGTTGTGGTAGGTGTGTGGCTGCGGTTTGGCCTTGTGGCTGCTTACTATTCGGCCAAGCATGCCGGTCGGGCGTTGGGGTTTAGGCGTGGCTGATAATGCGATTTCCATTACGCCTATGCCTTTTCCGGAGGATAGAGGATTACAGCTAAACCGTGTGGGTGTTCTGGGGGCGACAAGTTTGGTGGGAACGTGCTTACTTCCTATGCTTACTGAGACAGGCTGGCGGGTGACGGCGTTTTCACGGAGCGTGGCTGGGCTGCTTGACGATAAGGTAGAGTGGCGGCGTGTCTCCTCTTCCTCACATTTTGTGATGGAACCATTAGTTATTCGGTCGGCTGATCAAACGGCAACGAGCAAATCTTTGATTTCACCGCTAGCGGGCGAGGAACGTATTTCGTTTTGGATTTGTATCGCGCCTATCTGGGTGTTGCCGGATTATTTTGCCTTGCTTGATGCCCAGGGCGCGAGGCGCGTAGTGGTGGTGTCTTCCACCAGTCGATTTACCAAAGATGATTCCACCGACCCAGAGGAACGGTCCATAGCGCTTCGGCTTGCTGATGCGGAAGCGCGGGTGCGGGAGTGGGCGGAAAGCCGTGACGTGGAATGGGTGATTCTGCGTCCTACCTTAATTTATGGTTTGGGACGGGACAAAAATATTGCCGAGATTGAGCGCTTCATCCGTCGGTTTGGTTTCTTTCCCTTGTTTGGCGAGGCAAGCGGCCTGCGCCAGCCTATTCACGTAGTTGATGTCGCAGGTGCGTGTCTGGCCGCGTTGCAGGCGCCTTGCGCGGCGAACAGGGCGTATAACATTTCCGGTGGCGAGACGCTTACTTATCGCAATATGGTTATTCGGGTTTTTTCCGCCCTCTGCCGCCGTCCTCGCTTGCTGACTGTTCCGCTTTGGACTTTCCGACTGGCGGTGACTGTGTTGCGCCGCTTGCGCCGTTATCGGCAGTGGTCGACTGCCATGGCCGAGCGTATGAACCGTGATTTGGTGTTTGATCATGCTGAGGCGACGCGAGACTTGGATTTTAAGCCTAGGGCGTTTGTGCTGTCATCGGAGGATGTGGCTATATGAACGGACGCTGGTCTTGGGATGATGGAAATACCAAGAACAATGCTAATAGGATGTATCCGGTGTGTCGATTTATGAGGCCGACCTGCGGCCCGTTTTTATGCGCATGTTAGATATGTGCAATGGTTGCGGCAAGCGATGCAGCTGCGGTCAAAAGAGTATTTTAAGCGCTCAGCCAATGCAGAGAGAGTGCGAGTTATAGAATGTCCTGTTTTGGATAGGTGTCAGGCGAAAGCGTCTTACTTTTTGTAAACTTACTTATAATTTATTTTGTTAATCAATTTCTTAGTGTATGGGAACAATAGGGTTGTTAAAACCTGATGAAAATCCTTATCGTTAGCCAATATTTCTGGCCTGAGTCATTTCGTATCAATGATCTTGTTTTGACGCTTAAAGCGCGTGGACATCTGGTCTCTGTTTTAACAGGGAAGCCGAATTATCCGGATGGCGATATTTTTGAGGGTTATCGGGCATGGGGATGTAGCACTGAAGATTGGTGCGGTATAAAAATTTATCGCGTGCCGCTTATTGCCAGGGGCAGTAAAAATGCAATTAAACTGGCGTTAAATTATTTGTCGTTTGTTGTTTCAGGCGTGTTGTGCGCGCCGTGGTTGTTGCGCCGGGAAAGATACGACGTGATTCTTGTTTACGCCCCATCGCCGATTTTCCAGGCGATTCCGGCCTCTTTTTTGGGCTGGCTGAAACGCTGTCCGGTCGCTTTATGGGTACAGGATTTATGGCCGGAAAGCGCACAGGCCACAGGTTATATACATAATCCACGGATATTGAAATTACTTGAAAGTATGGTGCGCTTTGTTTATCGCCATACGGATTTATTGCTGGTTCAATCAAGGGCATTTCTGGCGCCTGTTGCCGAGCTGGCTGGCGGCAAACCGATTATCTACTATCCCAATTCGGTTGAATCTGCATTCTATAGCCCTCCCGACATGCCATTGCCTAATATTGTTGGTTTGGAGTCCGGGTTCCCGGTGCTTTTTGCGGGCAATGTCGGTGCAGGGCAGGCCGTCGAGGTTATCGTTGCGGCAGCAGAGATATTGCGGGATTACCCTGAAATCAATTTTGTGGTCTTAGGGAGAGGCAGTCGTTGGGATTGGATGCACAAGCAAGTTGAAACACGCGGCCTGAGCAATCTCCATCTTGCCGGACGATACCCGGTAGAAACGATGCCGGGTTTAATGAGACAGGCTGCTGCATTATTGGTGACATTGGCGGATCAGCCTATTTTTGCTGCGACGATCCCGAATAAGGTGCAAGCCTATATGGCCGTCGGTAAGCCGATTTTAGCGTGCCTGAATGGCGAAGGCGCTAGGATAGTGCGCGAAGCTAATGCCGGCTTGGCTATTCCGGCGGAAGATGCTGTTGCTCTTGCCGAAGGGATATTGCATTTATACAGGATGTCCGCAGAGGAACGGGAAAAAATCGGCCGAAATGGACGGGCCTATTTCCGTGAACATTTCGACCATGACCGGCTGACGGGGCAATTAGTCGAT
>Ga0208885_100318_pt1 | contig 19975 bp, 18 predicted proteins | sample LakWasMe74_LOW10_2_FD_183902 | JGI IMG/M metagenome (GOLD analysis project Ga0208885, IMG submission 183902) | Freshwater sediment methanotrophic microbial communities from Lake Washington under simulated oxygen tension - Sediment Metagenome... | ecosystem: Environmental > Aquatic > Freshwater >...
CCTTTTGCATTAACCGGCTGACAGCCGACAGCAGCGGCAGGCGAAAACGGCCTGCATCCAGCGTGCAAAGCGCTTCAAATGCCGACACTTGCCAGCCGGACTCCCGCCACTGTCCCAGCGATACGGTTCCGGGCAAGCCAAAGCCGGGCGATCCGGGATCGGCGGCGATGCAGAAGCAGCTTAGGCCTCTTTCGGATAATACCCGTGCGAGTCCGGCGGTCAGCGTGGATTTGCCGATACCGGTCTCGCCAAACAGTAAAATCCTTTGCCCGCCGCTCAGCAGTTGCTCGGCGAGGCTTGAAGGGCAATAGGGCGATAACGGGAGTGGCGCGGGATGAGGCATAGCGGCTACCTGTGCTGGATCGTTTGCTACTATCGCAGAAAACCCAGGTCAGTGGCAATTATGACAATCGGGATTGTTCATGCTCAACCCGACCCAAATCGGTCATCCAGAAATTGTTGGGATATGCTGGTAAAAGCACGGCGATCTTGTGACATGCAGCTAGGTATCGGCCTGTCCAGTCCTCCTAGCGTCCCAAAACAGAGGGCGCCAATTTGTGGTTTTGCCATCAAGATTAACAGGCCCATTTAACCACATTAAAGGAAGAACGGGCTTCGGAATGCTGGAAGCGAATACGATCGTAGAAGCGAAACTATATGCACCAAGTTCCCATTGCGCAATATTTTCGTCTTTAATATCAATGGGTTTGGTGTGCGTATCTTTTTCAGTAGTGATGATTTCTGCTTGTTTTTGCCGCTCTAAAAATGGGTGAACGAGTTGCTTGCCAATTTCCGCGCACACTGAAATTGCCATTTCACGTTCATCGCCCCAGATCGCAACCGACTGAAATGCGTATGGCTCTATTTCCTTATCAAGTGCTTTTCGAATGACATCATCGTTGTGATTATTGATGTGTTCGAAGCGGGTATCAATACCATCCTTCAAAAATCTGAAATGATGACTCGGTTTAGCTGCTCGGAATTGTAGTCGAGCAAGTCTCTCACGCTTCGCGAACAGCCTTGCGGCAGAGAGACCCACATCACTTGTTGCGCCGTATTTAAAATGTAATTGTAGATTTGAGTTATGGAAGTGGTCGATTTTGCAAATGGTATTTAGCCGCTTCACAAGTTCCACCCCGCTCCAAAGACCATCCTCATAAACAAATAGTACATCAGCTTTCACATTGGCTAAACAGTCAGAAGATTCTAAATTAAGTTTGATCACTTCTTCTGGTGGGTACATATGCTGCAAGACATTCTGAATAGCAATGGAGCTACTTCCTGGTTCATCATCATGGAAAAAAGCATGGGCGACAGTTAGTCCTATCCTCTCCGTTTCTGATGTTTTAAACGCTTCTCGAAGCTCCGACTCAGTTACAACGCGCAGGTTCTTTAAAAGATTCTTTGCCACCTGCACATATCCGAGTTCCGCAAATTGCTGTACCCAAACGTCTGGAGAAACATGCCCAATACTGGATTTATCCCACTCTCGTATTGCATAATTACGCCAATGCAAATTGTGATTTTTGAGTAGTTCCTCTATCTCATGGAGGAGTGTCTTTACGCTGCCCACGCATTTAAAAGGAATATCCTCGGATTTGAGGCGAGCAATATCAAGAGGAAAACAGTCTTGAACGATAAAATTCCCAAATAATTCATCATCATGTTTGGAAATAATGTCTGCTGTATTTATTTCTCTTTGTTTGTTGAACTCAGAACGATTGAGTTTTTGTTCATTGAACGGTTGGATGTCAATTGTGTTTTGCCAGCCAACAACGGCATCCTTATTGATTTGTGTTAGAACGCGCTGAAATTCGCATTTCTTCACTAAGATGAGCGTTTTTAGGCGTTCCGAAGTGTTAGTTGAATAGGTCAAGATTGCCCATCACTTCTTGTTGATTTGACTAATTATCGCGTCGAAAATTGCCCCGCTAGGAAGTTTAATTTCGCGAAGGTTAGAGATAGAAAGGTTTTGTATAACCTCGATAATGGCTAATCGCAAATTCACCTCTGATTCCATGGATTGGCTATTTATCGAGGTATTCGGAATTTGGTTTTGATTAGTTTTGGTCTTTTTGGCGGTAAAAACCGTCTTCGTTGCTAATCGAGAGCGTCGCATAACGCTACATAGTTCCGTGTTGAGTTCTGACGCTATTTCAAGCGCATTTAGTCTCTCTTTAAAAAGCTCTTCAAGGCTGCGCAAGCGGTACTCTGTCCAATCCCTGTATTTATTACGTCCCATTTTTTTTAGAGCGGCAGACCATTCAGCATAAGGCGCCTGAATTTCGGGCATGCTCTCCGAATCTTCTTTTAATGTATTCGTGAAGTTGGTTCGAATTTGATCTAACTCAGAATCTGTCGCGCTTCCAACCGTTTTCAGCTTTCCGTCGAGCTCTGTCGGCGCATCTAATGCTAGAGTGGAATCACGTATAACAAGTATTCTAGATGAATGAGGACTCACAAAAGTCCGCCAAAGATTCGGGTCACTTTCAACTTGTTTAGGCGGAGTAATGGAATAAACCCAGTCCGAGCCTTGTCTTTCAAGACGGGTCAATACATGGCTTAAATGGCGTTCAATAAATTGACTCAGCACACTTCCGGTAGGGGTATTCATTACCTTGCGCACATCCAACTCTGGCGTGATTTTGGGAATGAGCTCACCAATAAGTGCGCCGGTAATTGTATTCTTGCTTCGATCTTGGAGGGTGGTGACTATCTTCTCGATTTCAGAATTCAGCTCGCTCTGTGTCATTTTCATTGCCCTAAATGAGAAAGGCCCACCAAATGTGGTGAGCCTTTGCGTATTCGTAAATCGGCTTTAGTTTTAAAAAACTGTAAAGTCCGATTAATTGTTATACATAGACATATTGCCAGTAAAGGGGTCTAGTTCAATACTGCGTTACCAAGTCAGCAGAAGGGCCGATGGACATCCAGTGCAAATATCCTCCTGAAGAATACCGCTAGTTAAATACCAACCATAATTCCGCACTGCATGGCAATCGTACCGTAATTTTCGTAAAGGGTCAAAACTCAATGACCGTTTCTGGCTGGAAGCTGGCCTTCGTGGCAGACAATCCTCCACCCGATATTTAACTACTGTGGTATCGTCTTTTACCGCATAATCCATAGGTCAACGACCTCAAGCCTCCTAACGGATTACATAAACCGCACCGTTCGGTTACTAGACGGCTGCCGCTAGATAAATAAATGAGCTGTATTGGGTCCGCAAAAAATGGTTTTACTTTATTTAAGTGTAAGACTTTATCTTACATTTGCATTAAAGAAACTGATCAGGAGAACAACATGGCGAATGTCCGAACCCAAACCGTTAGCCTCGGTGAGCACTGGAACAACCTCATTGAGGCTTTGCTCAAGAGTGGACGCTATGCAAGCGTGAGCGAAATTATGCGTGACTCCCTACGCTTGCTTGAAGAAAGGGAAGCTAACTCAACGCTGCAATCTTTACGCACCGCCCTGATTGAAGGCGAAGAGAGCGGCGATGCCGGTGAATTAGATATGGAAACAATCAGACTGGAAGCCAAAAAAGAAGCCGGTTTAAGCTGAAAATGCGCAAAATCCATACTCAGGCGCTCGTAAAACAAGACCTGAAAAATATCTGGCTTTACTCGTTCAAAAATTGGGGAGAAAAACAGGCGGATTGTTATTTTGATGAATTAAATGCCGCATTCGCTTTAATCGCTGAAAATCCGGAATTGGGTGTTGCCTGCGATTACATTCGTGAAGGATACAGGCACTTTCACATCAATCGCCATTTGCGCTACGCGGGTTCCCAATCTCCAGATTGGGAACCCAGGATGCGAAGCTCCAGCTTCGTGATACGGGAAGCTGGAGCTTCCGTAACTGAATTCCCAAGCTTGAGCTTGGGAACTAGCGAAAATGTCGCGGGCATGGCCCGCTCCTACGGTATCCATCGTGCATAAAAAAGGATGTTGTGTTCACGTTGAATAGTTACCCGATATTTAACTACCGTCGCTGGTGCCTCTTACTAGAGCCGGACGGGGCATGTTGCCCCGTCCGAAACGTTTTGAAACGGTTAAATGCAGCCGCTTAGCCCAAACATCGCAGAAACGTTAGGGACGGGGTTGCAAACCCCGTCCCGCTTGGTAGAGTTCCGATTTTTAACTGCCGTCGCTGGAGCCTCTCCCAGCGGCATCGCCTTTTACCGCATGTCCCGCATAATATTCGCTGCATTCCTTCTCGCGGCCCCGAACCACCCGCTTGCCGGTTGCAGGGCCCCGCGTTTCGGTGACAACGGTATGCTGGCCCTCGTGGTGACTATCATCGTAAAAATAAATCACCACCCAGTCTTTGACGCGATCCAGCTGGTGAGCGCGCTCGGTATTCGAATATAATGCGGTAAAATGCCAACCCTTCCGACTCGCATGCAAGATGGGCAGCCAGGCTTCGCCAGTCGGGTTGAATCGTTTCGGCGCTATGGTCGGCAGCTCTCCGGCTTGGGCTTTTTTGCGGTATTGTTCGTCTATTTTCAACAATAATTCGACCGGCGGCTCTGCAATGGTTTGCTGCGCTTCGAAGCGCGGCCTGCGAAAACCCAGAACATGGGCAAGCCAGGTTTGCACTAAAGCGATTTTTTTGGTGCTGAAGCCGGGGACTTTGTTTAAGCGGTCGTTGTGCGCCGCCAGTTCCAGGGCTTCCAGGGTATCGATATGCAGCGTTTCAATGATCCGGTGCGCCGACTTGGGGCCGATGCCGGGAATCTGTTCGAATAATGCGATGGGGTCATGTCCCGACTGCAAGCTTTCCAAACGGCTCATGCGCCCGGTCATCACGTATTCGTTAATGGATCTGGCAATGCCTTCGCCGATTCCGGGCAGTTCCAGCAAAGCCGAAAAACCCTCTCGCCTCAGTAAATTCTCGACCGGTTCGGTTATGGTTTCGATGGTCTTAGCGGCATTCAGATAGGCGCTGACCCGGAAAGGATTGGCTCTCTGCTCATCCAGTAAGTCGGCGATTTGGCGCAGTTTCGATGCAATTTCTTTATTGGTTACCATGATGCACAAGACCTCATGTTGAACGGGGCAAAAGCATTATTCACCACGGACGACTGCACGGATGCAGGAGGTAGAGCAACGCAAGGAGCAGTTGCCGAGACACGAAGGGCACGAAGAAAAACAATTGATTCAATATATTGAAAACTTCGTGCTCTTCGTGCCTTCGTGGTGAGTTTTTTAATTTGTTAAAAAACAAGTCTCTATTGCTTTAGCAACATCAGCGCATCTTCTATTTGCCTGCCGGTTACATCAATGCCATGCCACTGCTTGATTTCCCGTTGCAGCAAGGCCGTGTCCGCATTATCAAGCCGCATTTTTGCAAGCATGCTCGACAAATCCTCATTAACCGCCCAGGGATAGATCAGCCATCGCCATTCAGTGACCGTTTCGGCATAAAAGTCGGGAATATAGCTGGAAACGGTTTTGAGGTGCATGGCGGCTGTGCGCATTTCGTTCGCCTTGCCGCAGTGCCGGATATGCTCGACGCCCACGGTAAAGGTATCGCCGCTATCGCAGACATCGTCCAACAGCAGGACGTTTCGCCCATTGATGTCGGCATTTAACGAATACTTAACATAGGCCTGATGCTGTTTGTAAACGCCTTGATAATGCTCGATTTTAAAGCCGGTCAGATCATGGATGCCGAGCATATCCGACAAAAGCCGTCCCGGTATATACCCGCCACGCGCTATGGCGACGATGACATCGATCCGGAAATTTGCCTTGCGTAATTGTTGAGCCAGTTGTCGGCATAAACTGTAGACATCTTCCCACGTGATCAAAGTACAGGGTAATTCTTCATCCATATCGAAACCTCGGGGTTATCGGCAATGGTCAATGGGACGATTCCGGGCTTTATTGCCTTGCATTCGCCAACCGGCATAACATCAAAAACAGCCCGTTAGTCATTTCTGCAAACGGCTCATAATCGAGCTTATCCGGCGTATCCTGAGCCGTATGGTAATAGGGATAACGATAAAAAGCGGTATCGGTAATCATTAAAGCCTTGTAACCGTGCCGCCAAAACGACAGCTGATCGCTCAAGGATACTCCCGGAACAATGGCTGGGGCAGCGATGGATTGCACCGGAAAATCCGTCGCCGAGGAAAACGCTCGAACACAGTCACGCAATATGTGCCGGGAGCGCAAGTTAGAAACGAACGCAATAAAATTACCGGTATCGGGATAAAAATGCTTCAGCAAGGGCGGATAAGTTTGGCTGTCTCGCTGATTCCGATAATAGCCGACAGTCTCCAGCGAGATCATAAAACGTATCGGGTCACCGCGTTGTCTGGCGGCTTTGGCATACACCATGCTGCCCATGCTGGGCCAGAAGAAAAAAGGCGGCTCTTCGTTCACAAAAGCGACGAAACGCAGGCTGGTTTCAGGCGCAACATCCTTGAACAGGCGCGAAAGTTCCAGCAACGCGGCAACGCCGCTGCCGTTATCGTTAGCGCCCGGACTGCCAAGGACTGAATCGTAATGAGCGCCGATCAGGATGACATCGTTGTTACGGCCGTTACCGGCGCGGGTAATTTCAAGATTGGCGCATTCAATGCCTTGCGCGGTATAGGTCTGCTTGCGGACGTCATAGCCTTGCTGCCGCCATTCTTGCGTAATATAAGCCTCCGCCGCATGGAGCGCTTCCGGATGAAAAACATTATGCTCGCCGATTTTACCCGCAAGTTCATAGACATGTGTGCGTAAGCGCTGTATTGAAATTTCATTCATGTTTCTGTGCCGACAAAGTTAAAACGAAAGTTGGCAAGAGCTCCGGCGATGTTCGTATCAAGCCGAGGATTGCCCGTGTTACAAAGCAAAAAATGGGCTCTGAGCTGATGAAAACAAAACATTGATACAGGGTCCACTTTAAGTCTACAGATTTAGAATCGGTACCTGTCGGTAAATTTTACGTAGCTAAAGCCAGTTCTTTTTCTTGAAAAACCTGAGCAAAAATACCGACACGCCGATAAATACCGCCCACAATGCCGGGTAGCCCCAACGCCATTTCAACTCCGGCATGTACTCGAAATTCATGCCGTAGACTCCGGCGATAAAAGTTAACGGTATGAAAATGGATGCAAACACGGTCAGTATTTTCATGGTTTCGTTCATTTTGTTGCTGACGCTGGATAAGTAAATATCCAGCATACCGGCGATTAAATCCCGGTAGGATTCCATGGCCTCACTCACGCGAATGACGTGATCGTAAACATCGCCGAAGTAGCGCTTGGTTTTGTCATTAAGCAGATGCGATTCGCTACGCTGAATGGAGGCCAGCAATTCCCGCATGGGCGATACGCTTCGGCGCAAGAAAATCAATTCACGCTTGATTTTCTGGATGGTATTCAGGGTTTGCGCCGACGGGTCCGACAGCAATTCATCTTCAACGCTTTCAATCAGTTCATCGAAGGTATCTTGCAGCGTAAAATACTCATCGACGATGGTATCCATGATGATATAGGTCAGGTAGTCGGTGCCAAGATTCCTGAGATGGCTTTTATCGTTGTTAAGCCGGCTGAAGATCGGGTCGAATATCGCATCCGGCTTTTCCTTGAAGGTGAAAACGAATTTATCCAGCAGCAATAAACTGACCTGCTCATATTCCACGTTAAATTCATCAGCCAGGGAAAGTGCTTTGATAACAATATACAAGTAATCATCAAATTCCTCGAATTTCGGACGCTGATGGGTGTTGAGAATATCTTCAAGTACCAGCGCATGAATATCAAAATGCTGTCCGATCGCGTCAATAATCGACACGTCTTGCAGGCCGTCGATAATCACCCAGGTGATGGTATCGGTGCTTTGGTAGGGCAGCAGTTCTTCAATATTCTTGATGGTGCGATTGGTTAGCGTTGATTTGTCGTAATCAATGACGGTGATTTTATGTTCGTGTTTATGCACTTCGCCGACATGCACCAGCGAGCCGGGCGGCAAACCTGATTTTTCGGAAGCGTAACTCAGTGATTCGGACATGGTTTATCCCTTTTGATAAATATTTTTATCTGGTTGCTGTATTCAAGCATAATGGCGCACATTTTACAGGTGCTCCGGCAGTTGTTGGGATCAAAGTATAACTTTAGATTAAGGCTTTACACAGATGATACACAAACCGATGTTGGGCTGGCGCGAGTGGGTGGGGCTACCGGAACTTAAGCTGGCGGGGATTAAGGCAAAAATCGATACCGGCGCCCGGTCATCGGCGTTGCATGCGTTTGCTATCGAGCCTTATCGAAAAGACGGGCAACGCTGGGTGATGTTTGCTATTCATCCCTTGCAACAACGTTGCGATGTGTCGATTGAATGTCATGCGCCGGTTAAAGACAGGCGGATGGTTACGGATTCCGGGGGACACAAACAGCGTCGGTATGTGATAGAAACGCAGTTGGTTCTGGGACAGTCGGCGATAAGGGCCGAAATGACGCTGACCAATCGGGACACGATGCGTTTTCGTATGTTGCTGGGGCGTACTGCGATGGATGCGCGGTTTATCATCGATCCCGGCGCATCGTATTTGCAGGGTCGGCCGGATGCGGATGAATACCAGCGATTGCTGACGCCGGAAAGGAGTATAGTTTCAGGCAATTTAATGGTCGAAAGGCATTTTGATTAACATGAGTAAGAAAATAAAAACCGCGTTTGTCTGCGATCAGTGCGGCGCCGATTATCCCCGCTGGGGCGGGCAATGCACCAGTTGCGGCGAATGGAATACCATCAAGGAAGTCAGGCTGGGCGGGGCGGAGCGTAACAACCGCTCGGCAGGTTATGCCGGAAGCCGGTCCGAGGTCAAATTGCTATCGGATGTTAACCTGTCTCAGGCGGAGCGGATTTTCAGCGGAATTTCCGAATTCGACCGGGTTCTGGGCGGCGGGATAGTCTGCGGCAGCGTGGTATTGATCGGCGGAGCGCCGGGCGCGGGCAAGAGTACGCTGTTGTTGCAGGCGATTGCCAATATTGCCGCGCGCGGCGTCAGCGTACTGTATGTGTCCGGCGAGGAGTCGCTGCAACAGATTGCCGAACGGGCGCACCGGCTCAAGCTGCCTGCGGACAAGATCATGATGCTGGCCGAAACCTCGGTGCAACGCATCTGCGATGTGTTGGATGAGGTTAAACCGCAAATTCTGGTGATCGACTCGATTCAGGTGATGCATACCCAGGATACGGAATCGGCGCCGGGATCGGTTTCCCAGGTCAGGGAGTCGGCCAGTTATTTGACCCAATATGCCAAAAAGCATGACGTGTCGATTTTTATGGTGGGGCATGTCACCAAGGATCAATCGCTGGCGGGACCGATGACATTGAGCCACATTGTCGATACCCAAGTGATGCTGGGGTCCACCGATGACGCCCGGTTCAGGGTGTTAAGGGCAGACAAAAACCGTTTCGGCAGCGTCGGCGAGTTGGGGTTTTTCGCGATGGACAGCACCGGGCTAAAAGAAGTTAAAAATCCCTCGGCGATGTTTTTAAACCGGCCGGACAAACCTTCTTCAGGTAGCGTGGTTACCGTGTTGTGGGAGGGGACGCGGCCGCTGCTGGTGGAAATCCAGGCGCTGGTGACCGAATGTCAGTACGGCAATCCCCGGCGATTGGCGGTGGGTTTCGATCAAAACCGTCTGGCGATGCTGCTTGCCGTGCTGTCCCGGCACGGCGGCATTTTTACCGCGAACGATGAGATTTACGCCAATGTGGTCGGCGGCATTAAAGTGACCGAAACCAGTTCCGATTTAGCCATCGTGGTGGGCGTTGTGTCCAGCCTGAGGGATAAAGTCATTCCGCATGATGTGTTCTTTTTCGGCGAAATCGGCCTGAGCGGCGAAATCAGGCCGGTCGCCAATGGGCATGCGCGGCTTAATGATGCGGCAAAACACGGTTTCAAGAAGGCCGTTATTCCCAAGGCCAATGTACCTAAAAAATCGATTGAGGGTTTGGAGATTCACGGCGTCTCTACGCTGTCCGAGGCGTTGGATATTCTTTCAGAGATGTGAGGTTATCATCGGTCGCTTCCCCGGTTTTTGGTTTTGGTAGACGGAAACCCTATCCCCCGTTTTTCTAAGAACTGTTGTATTTATATGAATTCAAACGGTTAAGAATCGGTAATGCCCTCAATCTATTTAGGAGTGAATTTTAAATTCCTTTGCCTTGCGGCCGGTGGCTTTGGATAATAGCTATTATAAGTTCCTGTTTTCAATTGAAGACAACCCAAATGAGTTAATTAAGCTTTGTGATTACAAAGCGTGAGATGAGGATATGCACAAAAAAGAATACCAGTTAAGGCCGGGAAATCCTTATCCTTCCGGTTCCAGAGCTAAAAGCAAGGGTGTTAATTTTTCCATTTTCAGTCGTTATGCGACGCATGTTGAACTGTTGCTTTTTGATGCGGCAGACTGCGATGAACCCTTTCAAACCATAGCGTTAAAGGAAGACGTTAATCGCACTTTTTTTTCATGGCATGTTTATGTGACCGGATTGCCGGCCGGTACTTGGTATGCGTGGCGCATGGACGGGCCTAATCATGTCCGTGAAGCGGGATTGCATTTTGATAAGGACAAGCAGCTGATTGACCCTTGGGTGCGTGCGGTCAGTCATAAGCGTTGGAGTCGCAAGGCCGCGTGTATGCCGGGCGACAATAAACTGACCGCCATGCGTTGCGTTGTCGTTGACGATCATTATGACTGGGAAGGCGATGTGCCGCTGCGCATTCGTAGCGAAAGAGCCATTGTTTACGAATTGCATGTCGGCGGCTTTACGCGGCATTCTTCTTCAAAAGTGGCCAATCCGGGCACCTTTGCCGGACTGATTGAAAAAATTCCTTACCTGCAAGCGCTCGGTATTACGCACGTTGAACTATTGCCGGTCATGGCTTTCGATGAGCAGGATGTTCCCAGGCATACTGCCGATTTGGGGCTGAAAAACTACTGGGGATACAGCACTCACAGTTTTTTCAGTCCGCATCCGGGTTATTGCGTCACCCCGGAGCAGGGAACCCATGTCCATGAATTTCGCGACCTGGTTAAAGCGCTGCATCAGGCAGGCATGGGCGTCATTATGGACGTCGTGTTCAACCATACCGCAGAGGCCGGGGCAGACGGTCCGATCATTAATTTCAGGGGCATAGGCGATGATATTTTTTATCATCATGACCAGTTCGACAAGAGCATCCTTCACGATTACACCGGCTGCGGCAACACCGTAAACGCCAATCATCCGCTGGTGGCCAATTTTATTATCAGCTGTCTGGAGTATTGGGTCAGGGAAATGCATGTCGACGGTTTTCGCTTCGACTTGGCCAGCGCGTTGGCGCGAGGGGAGGGCGGCGAAGTGCTGCAAGATCCGCCTTTGCTTTGGGGCATCGAGCTTTCGGAGCAGCTGGCTAAAACCAAGTTGATTGCCGAAGCCTGGGATGCGGCAGGACTGTATCAGGTCGGCAGTTTTCCCGGTTATCGCTGGGCCGAATGGAACGGCAGATACCGGGATGTGATCCGGCGTTTTGTGCGCGGCGACAAGGGGCTGGTCAACGAGCTGGCAACCCGCCTTTGCGGCAGTAACGACTTGTACGAGCACAAAGGTCGACTGCCGATTAACAGCATCAACTTCGTCACCTGTCACGACGGTTTTACCCTGTACGATTTGTTTAGCTACAACGAAAAACATAACTATGCTAACGGTGAATATAATCAGGACGGTTGCAATAATAATTTAAGTTTCAATTGCGGCATTGAGGGACAAACCGAAGATTTAAGCATTCTGGCGTTGCGCAGGAAACAGGTGAAAAATGTTTTCGCCATGTTGCTGCTCAGTCATGGCGTCCCCATGTTACTGGCGGGCGACGAGTTATTAAACAGCCAGCACGGCAATAACAACTGCTACTGCCAGGATAACGAATTGTCCTGGATAGATTGGAATATGACCGAGCAAAATGCCGATATGCTGCGTTTTGTCCAACTAATGATAGCGTTGCGCAAACGACACCCATCCATCATGCGGCGGCGTTTTTTGACAGGAAAATCCGTCAATGGTCGGGGTATAGCCGAAATTCAATGGCACGGCACTGAAATCAACAAGCCGTTATGGGGCGATTATGACGCGAAGGTTTTGGCTTTTACCCTGGCGGGCGTTGAAGACGGCGAACCTGATTTGCATGTTGCAATGAACATGTCGGACCAACACGTTCGCATTGAATTGCCGGTTATTGCCGGTCGAGCATGGTGTCTGGCTTTAGACACTTCGCTGAATTCACCGCAGGATATTGTGCTTCCGCAAGACCAAAAACCGGTACACGAAGATTTCTATTCGGTAAATAACAGGGCTGTAGTGGTTTTTGAGAATGGGTGTGGTTGATCAATAGCTTGTCGACTACATCTGGATCGAGAAATTCGTCCTTGCAGTTGTCGGGGGGCAAATCAAAGCGGACTGTACTTAAGCTTGCTTTGCTCCGCAGTAAAGTGATTTTGCAGGCGATTATCCGACCTGTCAGGCTTTCAGATTGGCTCGTATGTATAACGTAAAGATATTCCGCCAAGAGGACGGTCATGCCTGAACAAACCAATCCTTTTGATTCACTTCCTTCTTCTTTGGCTGTTTGGCTGACCACCGCCGACCAAAGCTTGTTGTTGCAACGACAGGCGGATGACCTTCGCTTTGTCGACAACGCCAATGATTTCCCTGTGATAACCGTGGATGCGGGGCAGACGTATCAAGTCATGGAAGGATTCGGATTTTCCTTGACCGGCGGCAGCGCCATGCTGATCAGTCGCTTGCCTGCTCCAGACAGAAGCGCATTATTGAGGGAATTGTTCTTGCCCTATGGCGACGGCATCGGCGTTAGTTTTCTGCGTCTGAGCATCGGCGCGTCGGATTTGAGCGAGCGCTGCTTTACCTATAACGACAGGCCGGACGGACAATCGGACCCCGAGCTGGTCCATTTCGACATCGAAGCCGGGGACCTTGAAGTCATTCCGCTGTTGCGGGAGATTTTGGCGATCAACCCCGAGATCAAGATCATGGCCACGGCTTGGTCGGCGCCAACCTGGATGAAGACCAGCCGGAGTTTTCGCGGCGGCAAACTGAAACCGGATTGCTACGCGGTTTACGCCGCTTACCTGGTCAAATACCTGAAAGCCATGCGGGACAGAGGCATTACCGTCCATGCGATCACCCCGCAGAACGAACCCTTGAATCAAAAAAACGAACCCAGCATGATCATGGCAGCGAGCGAGCAGGCCGAGTTCATCAAAAATCATCTGGGACCGGCTTTGCAGGCAGCCGGGTTGGGCGCTGTGGAACTGTTTTGTTGGGATCACAATTGCGATATACCGGAATATCCTTTGGAAGTCTTCGCCGATGCCGAAGCGCGCCGTTATCTGGCCGGATCGGCTTGGCATCTATACGGGGGCGATATTTCGGCTCTTTCCGAAGTGCATCAGCTTTACCCGGAAATGAAACTGTATTTCACCGAGCAATGGGTGGGGATAGACGGGCAGTTCGGAGGCGATTTAATGTGGCATGTAAGAAACGTCCTGATTGGTTCGATACGCAACTGGAGCCGGGTGGTGCTTGAATGGAACCTGGCCTCCGACCCGTATTGCTGCCCCCATACGCCAGGAGGCGAGGCCCGTTGCGTCGGCGCTTTGACCATAGGCAAAGATGTTACCCGCAACGTTGCTTACTACGTGATCGCCCATGCCGCGAAATTCGTCCGCCCCGGTTCGGTGAGGATTTATTCCAATGAACAGGCGTCCTTGCCGAATATGGCTTTTCTTACGCCCACGGGTGACATCGTTCTGATTGTGCTCAATGACGGAGCTGAATCCCGATCATTTACTATCCAATTTCGAGGGAAAAATGCAATAGCTACTCTGCCTGCAAGCTCGGTGGCTACTTATGTCTGGCGGGCGGCGTAAAAGGAAGAAGGCGCGCACGGCACGCCCTACATCTGTTTATATATCGTTCCTACGCTCCAGCGTGGGAACGATAAAAACTCTATTTTTGGCTCAGTTTTTTTCTTGTCCATGCCGGGTGTTTTCGGCAATCAAGAACGGCATAGACTCGTGCGGTTTGATTTTCAAGCCGATAATAAACGGCAAACGGAAATCGTTTTGATAATAAGCGATGATATTTTCCGAAATAGACCTGATGAACTCCGGCGTTAATCATCAATGAGTCAATGTCTGAAAAAAGCGTGTCTACAAAATAACTTCCCAAGCCTTCTGCCTGCTGCTCATAGAACCGGTAACCATCGATTAAATCCCGTTGCGCAGAGCGCTGTATTTGGATCTTCATGGAAGCTGGTTGCGAATGTCCTTTTTTGCATCATTCCAATCGATAAAGGTATCGGTTCCATCATTAAGCATTTCTTCCCTTTGTTGTAATACCTCGGAATGCCAAGCCGGAGAGTTGATGTTCTCAGCATGAGTACATAAGCTGTCCCAAAGAGATTCCATAACTTGTATTTTTTCTGTGACCGACAACTTTTCTATTTGAATGGTTGTCATGATGATTTCCTAAGTAGAGGTTGCGAAGAAAGTCCATATGATTGTACTACGATTTCCGACCAAGGGTACCGTCTACAAAAAACCGCTCCTGTCTTTTCGGTTTCAAGGGAGAAACGCTGCCTAAGCCGATATTCACTACGTTTGTCGGGAGTTAACGGCATTCCCGATAGCCGCAGTTCGTGGGTAAAGTTGGATTTGATCAACCGCCAACGCCCCGAGTAATCGGCATCGCCGTCAGGTAACGTCCAAACAGCATGTAAGTGATCCGGCAGAATAACAATGGCGTCGATGGTGAAAGGCCGTTCCGCCCGTACCGTGCGAAATGCATTTCGCAGCAGCCCGACGTGTCGCACCAGAGCATCAGAAGAACGATCCCGCAAACGTCACCGTAAAGAAATACGTCCCTCCAGCAACCCGGTTCCGCCGATATAACACTATGCCACACCATCATAAGTTTGAAAATTGGTAGCCCGTATGTAGCGTAGCGGAATACGGGGCGATCAGTGCCACGAAGTTCCCGGATTCCGCTACGCTTCATCCAGGCTACTTGTTACCGTTGGAGGATAACGTAAGAGAATATCTTTAGCTTGTTCTTCTAATTCAGGAAATAGATAACTTCGAGTAATCCCTAAATTTTCGAGTTCGTTGAGTATGTTTTTCTTTACGTTTCCTTTAATAATAGCCTTATCAAAATGGTCAACAATCGAATCCTCAGACTGCACTGACGGAAAAATTATAAAAGCCCCCTGCTGTCGGCGAATACGTTCATTATTTAGTGGAGGATAAACAAAATAAAATTTAGTAAATTCTTGTAAAAATTTTTGAAGAGAATACCAATCACGGTTATAGCTTATGTACATTTGTTCACACTGATTAGTAATAATATTTTTTATAACCTTATCAAATTTTTTTTCAAATTTACTTTTATCTTTACTTTTAGGGTAAGGATTACCACTATCGGGGAATGAAGAGTTTGTTTCTTTTTCTATATTTTGTATAAGAACGAATATTTGCGATAAATCAACAAGACGTTTAATAGTCTTTATCTGAATATTACGTTGAGATAAAAAATCAAGAGACTCTCTATTAGCTGGGTCATGAGTATTAGTGTTTATCTCGGCTTCTTCAAAAAAATAATGAAATTCCTGGGTAATTTTACGGGTCATTTCTAACAAATAGTTTGCCGAAATTTTTAGCCATGCCAGGGTAATTTCTGGGATAGCCGAAGGATAAATTATTTCTGATTGCTTTCTATAAAAAGATATTACTTCGCCGTCTTTCTTATTACTTGGTTCCTGACAAGCGAAAAACAAAGCAACTAAAGGACTTTGGGTAATATCTAATAAGCGCGTAGGCAAACCATGATGCTGCATTCGGACTAATTGCTCAAAAATAGTTTTATCTTCGGCAAATGCGGCTGGATTGCGGTGTAGCATATCTTGATATAACTGATATTCAACCTCACGATAGCTTTTACTGTCTTGAATGCGATAAGCACTGGGTATGAGCTGATATTTTTTCTCGGCGTGTCCACGATAAAACAAAATATGCTTTTCTTGCGATTGAACAGTTGATTCTTGTACCCAAGTCATAAATTCAGCAAGTGAGGTAATTTTTTTATTCATTGCATTTCTTCTATATCGTTATCAGTTAATGTTTCTATGTGGAAGATTCACCGCGCAAGCACCACATCCACCCGTCGGAATTGGCCGAGGCGTAGCGCTTCAGCGGTTTGGCTTTCCAGGTACGGGCCTTCCACGGTCTGCATGTTGCCGTCCCGCCCATGCAACTGGTAGCGGCAGGGTTTTACAGCGGTATCGCCGAAAGTATCTTGGCGCGCGGGGTTGATATAGACCAGCAATGTTGTTCCCAATAAAGCGCAGGCCGCGCTGTCCGCCGGCAATGTTTCTTCAAAACCGAAGGGGTTGGCGTATTGCCCGTTCGTTGAGAAAAATGTTTTCGACAGGACGGGCGTTGGCCTGAATAGCAACCTTCCTTCCTCGAACACAAAGGGAGTAGCCCCCAGGAAAAGATGCGTCCAAAGGTGCAAAAATTCTACCGTGGAACCGGAAAGACGGGCTACGCAGCCTCTTCCATGTTGCCGTGGATCGATAGCGAAACCACTGCTGACCAGGAAGCTGGAGTTTTCGACCGGGTTGCGTCCGTATTCCTTCGGGTCACGAAAAGCCACCAGCAGCTGTTCAATTTGGCCGTAAAACTCCTCGATTAACCCGGCCCGAACCATTTCCAGCACGAACTTGTAGTGCATGTGCAGGAAGATGGAACCGTTCTCCAACCAGCCATAGTTGAATACCCCGATCCGTCCCAAGTCCAGGGCGTTTTCCCCGAGCGGTTCATTGACGCGGTACATGCCCAGCTTCTTGTCGAACAGTTCGGAATTGCGCGCGGCGTCGTATAAGCGCCGGACTTCCGCCGGTTCGGCGATGCGCAGGGCGTGGACGAAACCTTCCAGAAACAGCGGCAACGGTTTTTGCTTGAAGCGGGTTACAGCCGCCTTGCCGTCCGCGATTTCCTGATACTGCTCGGCCTCATAGGAGAAATAGGTGACGATGCCTTCCGGCGTTCGGGCTTTGTCGATTGCCGTATCCAAATAGCTCGAAACCGTCGCCAGGAAGGTTTGCACCGCTGCAACAGAGAGAATCTGTTCGGCACCGTCAAAGCCCATAAACACCTTTTCCCGATAGGCTTCCTTTTGAACTCCGCTTTCTTGCCAGAATAGTTCGGGCGTCAGGTTGGGGCGATTTAACAGCGCTTCCAATCCGGCTATAAAATCCGCCAGTTCAGTCGGCAGGGGAAAGTTTCCATCGACATCGGCCAGGGTTTTTAAGGTAAAGTCCGTCAGGCGCTTGAGTTCAATGGTTTCGTTCACCGAAGAGCCGAAAATGCCGGGCAGGCCGTTCAAGGCATCGCACCAACCTGGGCGGTCGGCCTCCATTTCTATGCCTACACCGAACGGATCCAGAGTGGACAGTTTGTTGGCTACCAGGGTGAGGATTTTGCCGAGCAGCGTGGTATAAACGATGTCGCCGTGACCGTGTTGCGAGCGGACTTGGTGGCGGCGACGGATGCGGGAGTTGATCAGGGATTCTTTCTCAGGACTGCCCTGTACCGCGCCGTATTGGCGAACGCCGTTGGGCGTCACCACGTATTTTTGGCGGCGCGGAACGACAAAATGGGTGGAATCGAAGAAGGTGTAGGTCTTGTCCTTAAACAAGCCGGACAGCCGATCCGGGAAAATGGCCGCGTAGCTAATCAGCAAATCCAGCAAATAAGTCCAGTGATCCGACCAATAGCCCCGGTCGAATTCGGCATCTTCCACTTCCTGCGCTTGCGCCAAAATTTCCTTGATGATCGGTTCCGGGTTTTCCGTAGCGCCTTCAAGTATCTGCCATAATTCCGCATATTTAAACTCACGGGACAGCAGTTGTTCCAGACCTGCAAACCGGGCGAAATGATGCGAAAGGGTTAGTGGAGCGTCCACGACAAAACGCGAGTTCCGCAACGAACAGGGATTGTAGCCGTCCGGCTGAATCAGGTTGAAGAAATAGCGGATGTTTTTGTCATCCAGCGCAGGATCGAAGAACACGTCCATCCGGCGGTTTTGCAGCACATCGCGGAAATCGCCGTTGCCTTCGGAAAACGGCGTATCCTGCAACAGAAAGTCGTTGTAATCCCGTTCCAAATCGCCGTGCTTGCGGCCGAACAAATACAATTGCGCACCTCCCGGCACCTCCCTGGGAAACCCGCCACGCAAACCGTTGTCCAGATAACATTGCCGGGCATGGGCATCGAACAGCGGCTTGGCCGTCGCGGTAAAAATCCGTTGTGTGATTCTCTCAATCAATTGGCGGTTCACCTTCCGTTTGGCCTCGAAATAGCCCTCCTTATCCGCCTCCGCTATGAACTGTTCAAACACTTGCTGCGATTCTGCATGTCCGTAAAAGCCGTAAAAGACTTGGCTTTGTCCCGGCTGGAGTTCGAAGGTCAACGCCTGGAAAGCCGACGGCGTTTGATTGCCCGCCACCTGATTGTTGAAATCCAGGCCGTCATTGGAGAAAAATCGCTCCGGTTTGGAGAAATCCCCGGCCAAGCCGAAAATCCTCTCCGCGTCCACCAGCACTTGGGTGCGCCCGCCGTTCAAAAAACCGGCGAAGAAATTGCACGCTATCACCGGTTCCACTTGCGGGGAGTCGGTAGGCCATACTTTCAGCCGGTAAAACGGCAAATTTTCCTGCACGCCCTCGACCCGCATGAAGGCTTCCGAGGTTCGGCTCATGAACTTGAGTATCCATTGGTTCATGCCGAAAGGAAGCACTTGCGGCAAGCCGTCGACGATCTCTATCTTTCTGGCCTGACCGGATGTATTGACGATCTCGACCCGCCGCAGCAAACCGGCCACGGGCGCTTCGGGCAAGGTGAACATATCGGCCCGAATGCTAAACCCCAACTGCGGATTGATCTCTTCCACGCCGACCTCATGGGGTGTGACGTAAAGGCGTTGCTTGATCTCCGGCCCCGCCCCGCGTTGGAAAGGCTCGTGGGCCATGATTTGCTCGCCATCGGTAATTTTCAGGAAAGTCCTAAAACCCCGTGACGGCGTGAGTTGATAAGCCTTATCGGCAGGGAAAAACTCCAAAAAGGCCCCGTCTTTGTTGCGCACGCCAAAACTGGCGATGGCCTGTCCTCGGTTGACATAAAAAGCCCAGGCCGGACGGCCTATTGTACCGGCGATGCCGGGCAAAAAACTGGCGAAAGGGGCAAGGTCGTTGTACTGGTCAATGACGAAGCAGTTATCGTTGTCTAAGGCATAGTTGGTCTGGTTCACGGGGTTGCACCATTTGAGTTGAGTATTGAATCGGCGGTTTTGGGCGTAGGGCAATATCTTAGCGTTTATAATATTTAATTGATGTTGTGCGCTGTCCATTACAGCCGCGAAAAAGATAGATCCCAGATCATTGTCTTGTTCCGGTATAGGCATATTCGCTGTGCCGCGCGTACCTCGGTTTCTAAGGCGCGCGCGGCACGCCCTACACATCGTTAAGGCCATTCAGTAGGTATTTTAGATTATCAGTAAAATCAGCCAATCCACTATGCCTGCCCGATTTGCATAGTGTAATGAACATGTCGGACCGACAAGTGCCGGTCGAGCACGGCGACACTTTGCTGAATTTATAGTATCTCGACAAAACCCAAACACTGTACGCGCAAACTGTTATCCGGTAAATACCGGACTGTTGCGGTTTTTGACAATGCGAATTGCCGATTTGATGTTGTCATTCATCGGCAATTGTTGTTTTGGAGGCAACCGGACGATGGAGGTTGCGACTGTGGAAAATGCCGGTATGTTCAGGGGGATTAAATCCGCAGCTAGACCCTGCGGAATTTACTACGTATACTTGGATAGGCTTGCTTTTCAAGGTTATAAGC
>Ga0208885_100325_pt1 | contig 19807 bp, 17 predicted proteins | sample LakWasMe74_LOW10_2_FD_183902 | JGI IMG/M metagenome (GOLD analysis project Ga0208885, IMG submission 183902) | Freshwater sediment methanotrophic microbial communities from Lake Washington under simulated oxygen tension - Sediment Metagenome... | ecosystem: Environmental > Aquatic > Freshwater >...
AAACCGAACTTGCCAACGCCAACGCTGTAACCAGCGAACGAATTTTAAACATACTATCCTCCAAAATATTTTTTAATATTATTAATGTGTGGGGAACCTACACGCCCAGTAACCTTACTGCACACCCGGTGGGATTGTAAGATATGAAGCGGACAAGGTACAACCAAATTTCCCTTGCCGTCTTTAAACTGCTCAAAGTAGCGATGAGATTAACGGTATGACGATGAAAAAATCGATTTCGCGCGGCACTATCGCAACTATTCGGCAATGAAAAATAGAACGCGGATGACAGGGATTCGACTGATAAAGGCGGATGAAATGGAGTTTATTCATTAGACGGAGGTGGGGGACACGCTTTCCACAACTGAGCTACATCGACCCCAGTCGGTTCATCCCCATGGGTATGGGGAACACTCTTCCTCCAAGCCTCGAAGGATATACGGTTTCGGTTCATCCCCACGGGTGTGGAGAACACGTTTGCCCGGCCATCATGTTGATCCAGTCGGCCGGTTCATCCCCACGGGTGTGGGGAACACAGGTACAGATAATGGATAAAATACCCGAACAACGGTTCATCCCCACGGGTGTGGGGAACACGCCTTCTTTGGCGATTATTTCGGCGATCATTTCGGTTCATCCCCACGGGTGTGGGGAACACAAACGGTATCAATCATAAACGCCAATCAGATGCGGTTCATCCCCACGGGTGTGGGGAACACTGACGATGTGCCGCTCAGGTAGGTAGAGCTTACGGTTCATCCCCACGGGTGTGGGGAACACTTCTCCGCCTTGTTCAGCTTCCAATCAAATGCCGGTTCATCCCCACGGGTGTGGGGAACACGATGGACTTGTCCGCGTTAAAGCCCCCTATACCGGTTCATCCCCACGGGTGTGGGGAACACGTTTGGTGACCCCGGACAGGAATCGAACCGTTCGGTTCATCCCCACGGGTGTGGGGAACACTCGTTCTGGCACAGGTCACGGATGACCAGACGCGGTTCATCCCCACGGGTGTGGGGAACACTCCTGTTGGTGTTTTTTGCCCGGACGTTTGTGCGGTTCATCCCCACGGGTGTGGGGAACACTCAATGGTCGTTCTGCTCATCAGCATTTTTACCGGTTCATCCCCACGGGTGTGGGGAACACCTCATCAGCCGTCGGCTGGCTAGAAGCTCAAGCGGTTCATCCCCACGGGTGTGGGGAACACCCATATATAATTTAGGAGCGTTAGCAATCAACCGGTTCATCCCCACGGGTGTGGGGAACACCAAACATAACCGTCTGGAAACCACTTGGGTTTCGGTTCATCCCCACGGGTGTGGGGAACACTCGACAACACCAGTCATTGATCTATCGTGAATCGGTTCATCCCCACGGGTGTGGGGAACACTAGTAAATCGCCCAGCTCATTTCATCCAATTTCGGTTCATCCCCACGGGTGTGGGGAACACTGCAGCGAAATAACACCAGAGCATGATGAAGGCGGTTCATCCCCACGGGTGTGGGGAACACTAGTAAATCGCCCAGCTCATTTCATCCAATTTCGGTTCATCCCCACGGGTGTGGGGAACACTCAAGCTGTCCCTCGGCGGCGATATACGGAGACGGTTCATCCCCACGGGTGTGGGGAACACTAGCCGAAGCCGAGTCGATAACTCAGCGTCAGCGGTTCATCCCCACGGGTGTGGGGAACACGTCGGCCGCTGATAAACCACTGATCATATTTTTGGTTCATCCCCACGGGTGTGGGGAACACAAACCGGCGGCGCTGTTACGGTTTCGGATATTCGGTTCATCCCCACGGGTGTGGGGAACACCTCTTGTCAGATAGATCAGGTTAACGCGGGAGCGGTTCATCCCCACGGGTGTGGGGAACACGGTGTTGCAGCTGGCAACGCTACCCTAGCCGACGGTTCATCCCCACGGGTGTGGGGAACACAAAACCACCGATTCGTTAGCGCTGTCGTTCAACGGTTCATCCCCACGGGTGTGGGGAACACTTTCGGATTTGACGTACGTTTAACGATGATGCCGGTTCATCCCCACGGGTGTGGGGAACACACGCCGATCTATCGGCCAGTAGCATCGGCAGGCGGTTCATCCCCACGGGTGTGGGGAACACCGGTGCGTTAGTTGTTATGGCTATCGATATGGCGGTTCATCCCCACGGGTGTGGGGAACACATCATGGTGACAAGCTCAAAATACTGATTGTGCGGTTCATCCCCACGGGTGTGGGGAACACTGCAATTCGGATAGTTTGACCGGTGGTAATTTCGGTTCATCCCCACGGGTGTGGGGAACACTTACTGATCGATTTCGAAACGCCATCGACGGCCGGTTCATCCCCACGGGTGTGGGGAACACTTATGCGCACCAGCTAATTGCAGCACCTTGGCCGGTTCATCCCCACGGGTGTGGGGAACACCGCTATGCAAGTCCGAGATGCCCTGATCAATACGGTTCATCCCCACGGGTGTGGGGAACACGTCGTTTAAAGCATCAATTTCTTTTGTGATCGCGGTTCATCCCCACGGGTGTGGGGAACACATCGGCTATCGATGTCGCACCGGTTGATATGCCGGTTCATCCCCACGGGTGTGGGGAACACAACTCATACGTCACCCTGGCATTGTGCAGCTGCGGTTCATCCCCACGGGTGTGGGGAACACCTGAACTGCGACCGGCGTACACACTACGCAAGCGGTTCATCCCCACGGGTGTGGGGAACACCTCTTAGCAATTCCGCTGCTTCAGCGCCATCCCGGTTCATCCCCACGGGTGTGGGGAACACGCCTGTCCCTGGCTGTAATGCTCCGTGATGTACGGTTCATCCCCACGGGTGTGGGGAACACATAAGATTTTCTTGGCTCATGCTAGAAAAATACGGTTCATCCCCACGGGTGTGGGGAACACATCCTATCCCTATCTACAGGGCATAACCAGGGCGGTTCATCCCCACGGGTGTGGGGAACACCGAAGGGACCTATAAAGTCCCGGATAGTAAGGCGGTTCATCCCCACGGGTGTGGGGAGCACTTAGGATAGCTGTACGTAAAAACCTACACTATCGGTTCATCCCCACGGGTGTGGGGAACACACAAGGCTTTGCCAGTACAGTCCAGCGACCAACGGTTCATCCCCACGGGTGTGGGGAACACCATCCAGTGCGGCAAGTTCGGCGTCACTTGGTCGGTTCATCCCCACGGGTGTGGGGAACACCCACGGCGTTATCTGCAACCGATTTCGGCACACGGTTCATCCCCACGGGTGTGGGGAACACTAGAAGGTAATGGTTTAAGTGTTACTTGCCGGCGGTTCATCCCCACGGGTGTGGGGAACACTGCAATTTGAATAGTTTGACCGGTGGTAATTTCGGTTCATCCCCACGGGTGTGGGGAACACGGCCGGACCGTCATAAGGAGACAAGCACCACGCGGTTCATCCCCACGGGTGTGGGGAACACACTGATCATAACATATTGTTAATCAACCGAAATAACCACTCCGATTTTTCCACCGAAAAAACAGCCGTTTTTTACCATTAAATTGTTAAAGAGCATCGTTATCTTTTTGGTCTTCAAGCGGATAAAAAGAAACCAGTTTGAGTCCGTCAAACTCGATCGGCAGACGACGATTCTTCCCCAAAGTAACAAAATCAAAACCCGATTCGGTATTGGTGCTCCAGGTCATAATCGCATTGCCTTCTTCAATACCGTCTACAATTTGCGCCCAGATCATCTCCCTGACTTTAGCCGATAAATCGCCGACATAAACGCCCGCCCGAATCTCGATCAGCCAAACGGCTAATCGCCCTCTTAATCGGTGCGGGACGTTTTCAACTACGATGACCAACATCGCCGATACTCTCAGGGTTAGGAATGGCTGGAGCGATATTCTCTTCAGCAGGTTGGGGCAGTTCAAGTTCACCGGCGGCCAGCACTTCTTCTATGGTGGGAATGATTTTTCTGAGAATTTTGCTTTGCCGGAAAATATCGCGACACATCAGGCGCACTTCCCGTTCCGGGTTGTGATAATTTTTGGCGGCGATTTTAAAAGCATGGGGAATAATGTCGTCAAATTTGAATAAGTCGGCGATGTCGTAGACGAACGACAAGGGTTTGCCGGTATGAATAAAGCCGATGGCGGGCGCGTAACCTGCCGCCAGCACCGCCGCTTCGCTGATACCGTACAAACAGGCCGTTGCCGAGCTGATGCAGCGGTTCGGCATATCGCCGTTATCCCAGTCGGTCTGGTCGTATCTGCGGCCTTTCCATTCCACACCGGCCTGTTTGGCTAATAACTGGTAGATTTTTTTAACGCGAGCGCCTTCTATGCCGCGCAGTTGTTCGACGCTACGCCGCTCCGGCGGCTTTTCGCCAAAGCGGATTTCGTACATTTTACGCACCACTTTTAACCGCGCCACATCGTCCAGCGCCAGTTTGGCCTGATACAGCAAGCGATCCGAACGCGCGCCGCCCGGCTGGCCGGACGCATAAAGCCGAACCCCGGCCTCGCCGACCCAAACCAGCAAAGTTCCGGCTCTGGCGGCCAAAGTGACGGCCTGATGAGAAACCCGCGTCCCCGGTTCGAGCATGATGCAGGCGATACTGCCGACCGGGATATGAGTTCTGATGCCGGTTTCATCAATGACGACGAAAGCACCGTCTTTAACGTCAACCTGGCCTTTTTCGATAAAAGCCATGGAGACGCGTTCTTTCATGGTGATGGGTTTTAGGGGTGGCAGCATGGCTATTCCGGCAATAAGAGATTTGCTCGTTCCCAAGCTCCAGCTTGGGAACGAAGTCGGCGAAGCTCCAGCTTCGCATGGATGGAAGCTAGAGCTTCCAGTACTGCATTCCCAAGCAGGAGCTTGGGAACGAGCGGAACCTTGTTTTTTGAAATGGAAACTATGCCTCGCATTTTTATCGAGCCTAAGCTCAGTAGCTTATCTTTATACACAAATACTCCCAAGCTCGTCATTCCGGCAGGGATTGCCGGAATCCAGAACACATGGATGTGAAACTATCGACTGGCATTTCGCGCAATAACATAAGCCGTTTATGCTTCGACAAGTTCAGCACGAACGGCTTAAGTCAACACTATTGACGCTTCGGTGTGGAAACTATGCAAAACCTCCAGCATCATGTTAACCCGCACCGCGTACGCAATCGGCTAAAGGCATCCGCACTGGAGACGGTTTTCCCTAAACTGACAGCTTGTTGACTTTGCGCCAGCATTTTCAATAATGGCACGGTTTCTTGCAGTCGCTCGCACTCTGTAACAGATTGAACAACCAAAGTCATATGATTATCACTGTAATAATGCATGCAAAAACTCGGGTGCAAAATCTACCCCATTACCCCATTAGGCCAGGACACGGTAGCCAATTCTTTATCCAGCTTGACCTGACTGAATAAAGTCAGATCTTTAAGCGGCTCAAATACAGTTCCCCACAGCTCGCCGACTAAATCGACGATGCCTTCCGAATCATCATTGAACCTTAGCCACAATTGATAATCATGCAGATATTTAACACTTGTTACCTGTAAGATCATTCGCAGATGTCCAACGAAAACAGTCCAGAAATTAACGCTTGGGAGTTGGATGCATTTACCCGCATCGCCGTACCAACAGCAAACCACAGCCAAAGGCCTTTGATCGCCCAATACCGGCAAACAAAGCTTCCTTGAATTTTTCCATATCGGTAATTTGCAACTCGCCGGTAAAATCGACCGAGCTGAAACCTGCTTTATCGCCTTTACCCCCTTTTGCTGACAAACTATGCCATTGATAAGCGCTGTTTTGCAGCTTGCTTAAATTGTTGTCATCAGCTACCAGCTTGAATCCCAGACGTTCGCCCTGATTAACGAACCATTTTTCAAGAGTTCTATCGACACAGGCTTTTAGTGCCCATTCCAAATGGTCAGAAAGCTGCCCGCCCTGTTGTAAACGTTCAGCATAAAGAGGATTAATTTTCAGTATTTCGGTAAGCCGTTGGCTGAATGCTTCTCCTCCCTTTTCTAGCAGTAATCTTTTGTAAGCACTCTTTTCCTGCTTGGCCGGCAACTCAGTTTCAAGATTTAACTCCTTAACCAACAATTTTAAAAGCTGCTGCTGCGCATCCATGACTACATCATGTTTTTTGCCTAGTCTTGTCACGACAGGATTAGCTCGACATTCAAATGTCAGGCGCTGTCCTATTTCCAGTTGCGGCTGATAGTCCTTAGAGTCAACGCTGAATAATTCAGTTTCGATTGGCTTGGTTTGCGATACCAGATAATAAACAGCTTCGCCGCGAACAGTTGGCAATGCACCCAACTGTTCGCGGGCGATTTCTTCGCGGTATAAAAAAGTTCTTTGCTTTTCATCAGGAAACAAATCCCATAACAGACGATGAATACCGTAAACATTGCCTTCCAGTACTCGCCCTAATTGCGATGATTTGAAGATATTGGGACGAATACGCACTCTGGAAAAATACATTACGCGTCTCCCGAACAGAATAGATAATGCTCTTGGCGCGGCATAAACTGCCAGCGTTTGCGAGACAACGGCTGATCATGCCGGGTGCGCGTTTGCCTCAGGGTTAAATCCAAGGTATTAGAAAAATCTTCCGGTTGCCCTTCCCAATAGTAATAGCGGTCATTTGGCCTACCCAACCAATCATAATCACGTTTAGCCAACGTGCCATCGCTTGCTATCGACGTCGGTAGCATCGGTTTATGTTGATAGGCTTTAAATGCCGCAAAATAGTTTAACTGATCAGTTATTAGCTGGGGTTGCAAGGGCGCTGCCAAAGGACAGGATTTACGTCCCAGATACAGGTGATATTTGGGTTGTAACAAAGCCGCCTGAATTTCAGCCAAGGTAAACGGTGCATCAACTAAAACACGAACTGCAACCAGCGCCAAAGCGTCAGTGCGATATTCGCGGCTGGATAAAATCGTGCCCAAACGTTCTTTGCCTAAAATCAGTTCATCCCGTCGGGTGCGATAAGTAAACTTGCCCACTGAGTCAGGTACTTGAGTGGTGTGGTAATCGCGTAGCAAATGTCCGGCAGTCAATAACTCCACTGCCAACGCATAGCCTTGTTGCAGTTGCTGCTGCTTTTCTTCCTCGTCGCGCGCAATGCCCAACGCGGCTCCCAGCAAGCCGATAATGGCGGATTTACTGGGATAACTGGCGGTGTGGCGACTTTCACCGACGGCAATTTCACCCCAGCTTGCCATCGGTCCGTATAAACGGAATACCAGAATGTCCATGATTTGCCCCTTTATTGACCGACGAAATCGAGCAGTTCAACCAAAGTCCCCTGTTCTTTGGGAGCATTCAGTTCATAGCGGGTATCCGCGCAGGCACCGTAGACTTTATCGAAGCTGTCTTTTTGTTTAATAATGGACGTAATCGAATCGGCGATAAAATCTTCATTTTCACGATGGTTGATCGGTTTGAGGTAGGCGACTGACAGCGAACGGGGTTGCTGGTCGCCCTTTTCTGCCAATACATACGAGGCATAAGCACGGGACGCAAAGCTGTTTTGCTTGCCTTCGGGAGCGACTTTAACTGCCGCTTCGGTTAAGGCGCGAATGGCTTTGTTTGCCAAGTCTTCATTGCCATCCAGGTTTGTAACCAGCAATTCGCGGTTAATGCAGATGTAGGAATAAAACAAACCGGCTGCGAAACGGGTTTCGCCGATATGAGCGGCCCCCATATCTTCCAAGCCGTTATTAAGATCATCGACAGCGGTGAAGTAATCGTCTTCGATGACTACCGGATGGACGCTTATGGCGTGAGCCACTTGGCAGGCGGCTTCTATATTGAAAGCGGGGCTGGAAGCTAACATGCGGCCGAACAGGGCAATGTCCACCGCCTGTTCATTCAAGCGCAGCAGCTTAAGTTCATCAACGTCCGGCGCTCGCTGTTCAGCAATGAGTTTTTCAGTCAGCGTTTTCATCGTCTGTTGTTCGGCAGGGCTGACATGAACCAATTGCTCAATCTCAATATCTGCCAACGGTTTGTCTTTTTCCGCTTTTTTTAAAGCGCCAAATACCCCCGCTATGGTTTTCGTCCAATCTTTGGCGTCCTTTTCCTTTATTCCTCCAGCGATTAACTGGTTATAAATATCGATTCCTAATAATTTGGTGCGTGTGCCTAAATGGTCACTCATTGCAGCTTGAAATAAATCCGAAGTGCGCCACGTTCTTTTCAAACATTGTGAAGAAACTCGCAAGCGGTCATAACCGCCCATCTTGGCGGTTTTTGGACTGCCTTGATCGTCGCGATTCAAATTGGCAGGCGGATAAGCGGTTAATAAATGTAATTGGATAAAGCGGCTCATATAGTCTCTCCTTAGTCAGAATTTTTAGGTAAAGCAGTGAAATAATCGGTGGCCCAACGCACAGCTAGACGGTTGGCAGGTTGTCGGTGGTCGACTTGGTACTCAAACTCACGATGCCAATGAATAATGTCGTTGGCTAACGAGATAATATTGACGTTACCGCCCAGCAGCCCAATAGCCCTGATAATTCGGCGGTAAAAATCATCAGTAGTTGGGCTTTTTTGTAATTGCTGAAAACGTAATTCGCTCATCGGAGCCTTGCTTTTACCTTCCGACGACGATGCCAGTTGTTCGGCGAAACTAGCCGATTTCTTCGGCGCATCGTTGGCTTTGCTGTTGTATAGCTTGCTGGGCGTTTGTTTGTCAGTTTTAACATGGGACAGCGCACCAGCGATGCTGGCACTGGTCAACATCGGTTTGTTTTGCGACCACTGTGGAGACGCCTTATTCATCTTGTCTAAAAAATGAAAAAACGCATCGGTTAATAAAATATCTTCCGGACTTTCCGCGCGGCGTAACCGAGCACGGTCGCCGCGATTATCGTCCAGCCATACATGCCAACTTTGTAACGCTTTTCTTTCCGATGCATTTAAAAAATAGTAGTCTTCGCTCATCCGGCTGCCTCCTCTGGTTTGGCTTTTGCTTTAAGTGCTTTGAGTGTTTTATTGCCGTAAAACTTAATGCGTAAGGCTTTTTTCGCATTCACAATCCGCTTTAAATTTAGGTCTTCCGGTGTTGATGCCAAGGTTGCCGTTTCAAAAATATGAACCATTTGTTTTCTAAGGGTTTCATGCCAGCTTGCGTAAATTTCACTCGGTGCCATTCGCGTATCCTCCGGTAGCATCGCAAGTTGTTCCAGTAACCGATAAAAATCCGTTTCCGTAGCTTGCCAAAATTGCGCGTCGATTTGGCTCATATCGCCCTTGGCATCCTTCGGGCGATTAAACCAGGCAGATTTCACTTCTTCACGCAGTATTTTGGCTGTTTCTTTGGCCGCATTAACGAACTCAGCAGCCCAATCCGTCAGATTGTTGCGTTGCATTTCGCTGAGATAATAGATAGGGAATCTCGATTCATACCAACACCGTGCTTTCATGTTGTCCATGTCGTAGCCGAAACACCAAAGCGAAGCCCCTCCATTGTCCCGCAAGCTTCTGCCGCGCTCTTCGTTATAGAACTGTATGGTTTTTGACGCTTTATCGCCGTTATCATTGTCTTGCAGGGTAAGCCCCAGCCAATGCCGATAACCTAAGCCACCTTGCTGACCTTTCAAGGATAATGGCGGATTGATCTTTTTCGGGTCGAAGCGATAAGGCGTTAAAGGATGCACCCAGGCGCCTTCGTAGTTGGTGCCGTAATTTTTGGTTCGGTAGGCCTGATATAAAAGTTCTGCATGGTTGCCGCATAGATCGCAATTGGCATCTTCTATTTTTGTCGTCAATCGGATACGACGAGGCATACCCCAGTAAGCATGTAATGGATGAACTTCGCTAGGCGAGGTTATTTGCCCTTTGTCGGAAACACGGGTTTTACCGAGCCAAGGTAAGATGCTTGAATCAATTTTTTCAGCAGGTTCAAGTTCTTCTTGATTCAATACATTCAACCAAAGCTTTTGCCATAAAGTAGTCGATGGGGCTTTTGGGAAAATAAAAGTTGTCAGCGGCCCGCCGCCGCGAAGTCCGACGCGATGACCAACGCCGCCGGAAGGAGCATTGGTTTGCAACGTAAATAAAGCTGTTGCAGTACAACTAGGGCAAAGCTGATTCGCCCTGTCACGTTTGACGAAGTGATCGAGATTATCTTTAAGTGTTTTTCCGCCCGGCGATTCGATCAATAATGCCGAAATTACTTTGGTTTCTCCATCGGGTAAATCGAAATCCTGCAAAAATGCAGGGCCGTCGATAGCATCTAACTCGAACGCAAACGCCACTTTCTCAAAATCTGCCTGCAATGCTTTAGGCTCTGGCATTTCCTGCCAATACTCCAACCATTGCCCTTCATCTTCCGGCGCAAAACAGGTTTGCAGCAAACCGATTAACAACTGGTACAAAGCGCCCTGGAAATCAGGCCTTGGTGCAGTGATTTCAACAACAGGATTATCTACTTCTACAATTTGCCAGGGAGCGATAGTGTCCGGCAGTCCATTTTGACGAATGATCGGTATCCAGCGGTCGGTGATTAAATTCATGCATACTCCTTGGCTTTCGGAAGCCGCTTATTACAATTCTGATTCGTCGATTTCAGCCATTTTCATAATCTGCTTCTGCAAACCGATTTTTAATGCGCTGTCGCCATGTACCGGGACGGTAATGCGCAAATTACTGCCTGACTTGGCGTAAATATGATGGCTGCCGTTAATGCGTTTTAATTCCCAGCCTCTGATTTCCAACAACCGACAGAGTCTTTTGCCGCTGACCGCTTTCACACGGCTATCTCCATGACTCTGTCATTTCCGGTTATAGTTGCTTCATCAATATCAACGGCCAAGCAACCTTCTACCGCTTCGTAAATATTGCCCAGCAGTTCATCGAAGGTATCGCCTTGCGTTACGCATCCGGGTATTGACGGCACTTCCGCCCAATAACCGCCTTCTTCTGCTTCGTGTACGATTACTTTAAGTTTCATTGTTGGTTCCTCATGTTCTAAAAATTGGCCTGCTGTTTTGATAAGTGTCCCAGCAGCGTAGACTATCCCATAAAACCATGCCGCGATGAATAAATAACTTGCTCTTCCTGCAGCGGCAATATCTCAACCCAACGCAATGCTTTTTGCTCGGTTTTCAAGGTTTCGATCAAACTTTTCAGATTTTCCGGGATCTGCTGCTGCGCTTTTTTCCATTCGTGTTCAGGTAATTTGACGGTGCTCAACGCCCAGGCATAAGGTTCCGCTTTGGCATAGGGTTTTAGCTGGCCGTTTTCTACAATCGCCAGAGCTACCGAGACAGTTTCTTCTTCAGTTAAACGGGTCGGGATTCTAGTTTCTTCATCCCAGTCGCCGCTGGAACGGGTATAGCCTTTATTGAGCTTGAGCACGTTCAAATCGGCCATGCTTTTTTGCACCATAGTTTTGCTTGTCGCCTGCATAGAACCGTCCAACAGCACATCCGGTATTTCCGCTTCCGCATCAAATGAATACACGCCTTCAATTAAATCTCTCGCATCATCGGGCATAGCGAATCGTCTCCGCGCAACCAAATGTTTCGCCGTCAACCAAAGTTGTCCGATATGCGGGTAAATCGCCTGCGTTCCGGTATGATCCGGTTTCAGCCAATTTGCATCCGCATCTTCTATCGGGTGTGGTGAAAACAGGTAAAGCGTTGGTGTGCCTCGCTGGTCTTTTACGCCTTCCTGTCTGATCCGGTTGCCTTGCGCATCCCGGACATGACGCATCAATCGTCCCGCCCGTTGAATAATCAAATCGATAGGGGCCAAATCAGTAATCATCACGTCGAAATCCAAATCCAGAGATTGCTCAACCACTTGCGTGGCTATCAATACCTGACCTTTTCTATGTTCAGGGGTTGAGCCATCACCAAAATATTGCAGCGTGCGGTTTTCAATTTCTTGGCGGTCGATCATCGCAAAGCGGCTGTGAAATAAACTTAACCGATTCGCATCAATACCGGCATCCAGTAAATCTTGATAAGACTGTCTGGCGGCTTTTACCGTGTTGCGTATCCAGCATACGCAATGTCCGGTAGCAATGGCTATCCGAATTTGCGCAATCACTTCGTCTTCGCTGTTCAGGCGTTGAATGTTAACGGTACGTTTTACGGCTTCACGGGTATCGATCTGTTGTTCAACGGTTGCTGCCGGGGTATGCGTGGCTAAAGGATATTGAGCCGGATCGCTCAGCGTTGGAGCAACTTGCCCCAGGCCTTTATGAAAGGCGTTGACCAAGGTTTCGCGCATAGTTTGCGGCAAGGTTGCCGATAACAAAATCACGCTGCCTCCTTGCCGGGCATGGGCTTCCAGCAAAGCATCCAGCAACTTTTGCATGTAGCTGTCGTAAGCATGGACTTCGTCGACCAACAATACCTTTCGGCCCAATCCCAACAAGCGTAGCGACTGATGGCGCGCTGGCAAAACCGCTAACAAAGCTTGATCCAATGTGCCGACGCCGACATCGGCCAGCAGCGCTTTTTTACGGCTGTCGGCCAGCCATGCATTGCAGTAGGCGGTGGCGCTTAATTCCTGATCTTCCTCATTGTTTCCGTTCAGATAATCGCCGTCTGTTATCGGCTGCTTGGCTAAAACAACAGAATCCTGAAAAGCCTGGGACAACTCGCGGGCACCATGAGCCAAAATCAGCGACGGCTCATTGCCCGATTGATAAAACTTGCGATAAACGTTACCTAGTCTCTTATACATGGCATTGGCGGTCGCCATGGTCGGTAAGGCAATATACAAACCGTCAGCCAAGCCTTGCGCCATCAGGCGCTGGGTCAAAATCAAGGCGGCTTCGGTTTTTCCGGCTCCGGTGACATCTTCCAGAATAAATAATTGCGGTTGTTCGGTGAGCGGTTCGGTAATCGCGTAATGTTGCAACGGTGTAGGTTGCTGAATAAAAGGAAACAAGCTTTCTATGCTTTGAAATGCGGCGACATCGGGCACTTTCGGCAAAGCATTAACAGCATCCTCCGCTTTCTTTAAAGCTATCTCACGCCAATACACATTCAAATCTTTTGGTTTATCGCAGTATTTAAAATGATCCTGATTCGAGCCTAACCAATCGGTCAATACCGCGACCCCTGCCAGTTGCCAGGATACGGGTTTCAGCCGTTTCTTAAGCGGCTTGTCCAGTAACGGTTTGAAATCGAAATCGCCAAGAAAAAGTGTAATAGCATCCTGCACAAATGCCATTGCCGCTTGCTCATCTTCAACTTCAAAAAAATTCCGCGTTCGTAAGTTCGTTTTGGGCGGCATGCCATGATGGCCGGTGACTATTTCCAGCCAAGGCTCTAAATGAAATAGCCATTCGTTACCTGCGGACTCATTGTTTGGCGGTTGCTCAAGCAGTTTGGTTTGCAGAGTTTCTCGCCAAAGACAAAAACCCAAACTATCGTGCCGTTCCGAATAACGCATTCTAAGATTAGCTTTTACCAAATCGGCCGATAAATCCTGTCTCAAGCCCTGAAAAGCCCTGGAAAATTTGCCCAGATCATGCAGCGCCAGACAGAAAACAAATAATGTTCTTAGCCATTCGGGTTCTACTTGCAGCTGTTTTGCTAATTGTTTGCAAAGAGGTTTGTCTGGCTTCAACAATTGCCACCCCACCGCCGCCACATCCAAACAATGATACGGCAACAGGTGATAGCTATCGCCCTGCTCGTCATCCGAACTCGCCTTACCCCAATACTTGCAATACAGCTTTTCCGTCACTTTCATCACCTAACGATTAACTTAAGCCCCATTATCCACACTTACAACCTCATTCCATGATGTTGAACTTTATTTTTTATAAATTTTTTGCATGGCCTCTATTTGCTCACTGACGCTATCCCGCAAAAACTGCGGCGATTTAACTTCCACTTCCGCGCCGTGTTTGAGGATATCCATGATCAGTTCGCGGCTGTCGTTGAACGGGATGCTCAGTTGGTAGTTACCGTTGTCCAGCCATTGTCCCTGTTGGTTGGGATGCCAATTTTCATCAGCGACCCATTGGGCTCTGGCGTTGCTAAATTCCAGTACGGCGATATGCTCTGCATCGCCGCTGAAGATGCCGTAGGACGAGGTGAGAAATTGTTCCAGCTGTTTCGGGTCGGTCGGCTGGGCAGATTGATCTAGTATTTTTGCTGAGCCGATGTTGTCTACGGCAAACACTCGCAGTTGATCCCGATGATGGCAGTGGGCGGCTAGATACCAGTTATCCCGATAGTAGATGAGTTGTTGCGGGGAGACGATTCTTTGGGTTTGGGCGGCATAAGCGCCTCTGGCGGTGTAGTGAATATCGATTCGTTTGCCGTTAAACAGTGCGGTGGCTATTTTTTTGAACTGGGCATCGTCTTTTAAGCGCCGACCGATGGAGAGGATGTTTATTTTCTGTGAGATGTTGGCCGGGGTATGCGGCTGTAATTTGAACAACTGGTTGATTCTTTGTTGCAGCTGGCTTATCTGCTGGCTGAGTATGCCGGGGCTGATGTTTTGCAGGATTTGATGACAGATCAGCAGGCCGTTCAGTTCTTCGGCGCTGAACCAGAGTCCGGGCAGTTGGTAGGGCTTTTCTGCATGTTGTTGGTCGTAGTAATAGCCGTTGAGTTTTCGGTCGTATTCCAGCGGCGCATCCAGATAAAGACGCATGTCTTCAATGTAACGCGCCGCGGTTGCCTTGGCGCATTCGAGTTCTTTCATGATGTCTGTTAACGGTATCGGGGTGCGGCGGTTGGTTAAGAGGTTGTGTAATCGATATATTCTGTCGAAACGGTCCATTTGATTTTTTCCTGTTTTGTTTAATAGGGGTGATCGGCCGGGCTACTACTCTATGATTGAAATATTCAATAAAGCGTAGCTATTCAACGGTTGCCGACTATGAATAATAGAACACGGATACCAAAAGTAGGCGCTTAGGCGACACTGATTGACGGGTTGAAACGGATTTTATCAGTGTTTATCAGTCAAATTCGTGTTATTACTAGCCAACGGTGGTTTACACCGTTTGTTAATCCTCGGCGGGGTGTTTTTTGCACGGTAAACCAGCGTAAAAGCGAGGAGATGAACAGCTATGTAGCGCCATATCGCTAAGTAAAAAGACATGGTCCTTTTGCCTTGCGCCTGCTTGACGCTCCCTTTTTACTACGAACGTTACACTGCAACAGGAGATTAATAATGCGCAAAATAATGATCAATCAGGCCGCTGAGAATACTCCACCTTCCGATCTGAATTTTCTGGATCTGGAGCATTTGGCCCAAGTAGAGTTTACCTCGGAGTGTATTGAGCACCCTGTTGAGTCCGCCTTGTTACTGACGGAGGATTCGGGCGCAGGATGGCAGGCGGCAAGCGCCGGTGAGCAAACGATCCGTCTTGTTTTCGATCAACCCTGCACGATCGAACATATTTTTCTGGTGTTCGATGAGCAGCAACAGTCGCGCACCCAGGAGTTTGTGCTGCTTTGGTTGATGGATAAAGAGGACGCGTACCGGGAGATTTTGCGTCAGCAATACCACTTTTCTCCTCCGGGCGCCACGCGCGAAATCGAGCATTATGAGGTCAGGCTTAATCAATTAAAGGTGTTGGAATTAAGAATAATTCCAGACATCAGTGGAGGTGAAGCTTGCGCCGGACTTAAACAGTTGCGTCTCGCGTAAATGCCGCTTCTAATGGTCATGGCTGTCCAATTGCATGCGATAGCTAAACCAATAATAAAAAAATAGCCTGAGCTTACGGGCTTGGGGCTAAATCAATTAAAGAGGGGAGGTAGTTATGATGTTTCCAACATCGGCATCAGTCGTTATCGCATTATTGATGGGTATTGTAGGGGGCGCATTCGTGATTTGGGAATTGCGACGCGTTCTTGGCTATGACCCCGGTAATGAAGCCATGCAAGCCATTGCAAAGGCTATTCAAGAAGGATCGGCGGCTTTTTTGTCGCGCGAGTATCGGGTCATCGCGATTTTTGTTGCGATTGTCGCAACGATTATTTCCACATTTTTACAGTGGCAGACCGCATTCTGTTTTGTGGTGGGGGCGATTGCGTCGGCAGGCGCAGGTTATCTGGGGATGTATGTGGCGGTTCGGGCCAATGTCCGAACTGCGGCAGCGGCCGGTCGCAATCTGCATGAAGGCTTGCGCGTCGCTTTCGGTAGCGGCTCGATTATGGGCATGGCGGTGGTCAGTTTCAGTTTGATCGGCATGACGGTATTGTTTTTGATATTTAACGGCAACCCGAACCAGCTGACCTATATTACCGGCTTCGGTTTTGGCGCGAGCAGCATTGCGCTGTTTGCAAGGGTCGGCGGCGGCATTTATACCAAAGCCGCCGATGTGGGCGCTGACTTGGTCGGTAAGGTTGAACAAGGCATCCCCGAGGACGATCCGCGCAATCCCGCCGTCATTGCTGACAATGTGGGCGATAATGTGGGTGATGTCGCGGGCATGGGGGCCGACTTATTTGAAAGTTATAGCGGTTCCATCATTGCTGCTGCAACGTTGGGCGCGGCATTGGGTGCAAAGTCGCCGGCTTTTATCGGCTTGCCTTTTCTGGTTGCTGCTGTTGGTATAATTGCCAGCCTTTTCGGTATTTATATGGTGACCGGCGAAGAGCCAAAACAGTCGGAAAACGGCAATGATTCCATGCTCGCCCGTAGCGCCCGGTTTATCGGGCAATATGTGATAAAAATTGATGAAAATGCCAGTCTGGATGATTTGTTGAAAGCGTTGCGCCATTCCGTTTGGGGCGCTTCAGTGATTATTCTGGGGCTTTCTTTAATGGCTGTATTGATTTCGGGTGTCAGTTTCAATTATTGGCTGGTTATTCTGGTCGGTTTGGTGGCGGGCAACGCTATCGCTTATGTGACGGAATATTACACGTCCTATACGGACAAACCCACGCAGGCCATTGCCCACGCGACGCAAACGGGTGCGGCAACAACTATTATCCAGGGTTTGGCCGTGGGTATGATGAGTACCGTATTTCCGGTATTGATTGTCGCGGCGGCTATCTTGCTGAGTATCTATCTGGGTCATAAAGCCGACGGTACTATGGCCGCAGGTCTCTATGCGGTGGCTCTGGCGGGTGTGGGGATGTTAAGCACGCTGGGCGTTACGCTGGCGACTGATGCTTATGGCCCGGTCGCCGATAATGCGGGCGGCATTGCCGAGATGAGCCATTTGCCCAGTGAGGTGCGCCATCGCACCGACGCGCTGGATAGCTTGGGCAATACTACTGCCGCTACCGGCAAAGGCTTTGCGATCGGTTCGGCGGTATTGACCGCGCTGGCTTTATTGGCCGCTTATGTGACGGCGGCAAAAATCGATAATTTGAATATCCTGGGACCTACCATGCTGCCGGGCATCCTGATTGGCGCGATGATGCCTTATCTGTTTTCCGCGCTGACCATGATGGCGGTGGGTAAAGCGGCACATGAGATTGTTGTTGAGGTGCGTCGTCAGTTTCACGAAATTCCGGGTTTGATGGAGGGCACGGGACAGCCTGATTACGCAACTTGTGTCGGTATCAGCACCGAAAGCGCGTTGCGTGAAATGATCTTGCCCGGTGCATTGGCGGTTGTGGTGCCGCTGGTTGTGGGGCATGTCTTGGGTAAGGAAGCGCTTGCGGGCATGTTGGTCGGCACTATGTCTTCCGGTTTCCTGTTGGCGGTGATGATGGCTAATGCAGGCGGCGCCTGGGACAACGCGAAAAAATGGATTGAAACAGGGCAATACGGCGGCAAGGGTTCCGACTCCCACAAAGCGGCGGTGGTCGGCGACACGGTAGGCGATCCGTTTAAAGACACCAGTGGTCCGTCTTTGAATATTTTGATCAAACTGATGACTATCGTCAGTCTTGTTTTTGCCACTTCATTCGGTTCAGGGTGGTTTAGTTTTTAAAAGCGTATCTATATTGGTATAAAGCCACGAAGGACTGCAAGGATGCATGAGGTGTAACAATGCCGGGGTAATTGTTGAGGACGGAAATAAAACTTCGTGCTCTTCGCGCTTTCGTGGTGATAATCTTTAAATATACTTATATTGATACATGCGGTCACTAAAATCCAAGTTACGAGGTTGATATGTTTAAACGGTTGATTGTTTTGTTGTTGATGATGGTTTTGTCCGGCTGCGGTTATAACACCTTGCAGTCCAGTGACGAGGACATCAAGGCGACCTGGGCGGAGGTGCTGAACCAGTACCAGCGCCGCGCCGATCTGGTGCCTAATCTGGTGAATGTGGTGAAAGGCTACGCGGCTCACGAAAAGGATGTGCTGACCGAAGTGACCGAGGCGCGTGCCAAAGTAGGCGCGTTGCAGGCTACGCCGGAATTGGTCAATGATGAGCAGGCGTTCCAAAAGTTTATTGCCGCTCAGGGGCAAATGACCAGCGCGATTTCACGGCTGCTGGCGGTGGCGGAAAATTATCCGCAACTGAAAGCCGACGGTCTGTTCCGTGATTTACAGGCGCAGCTGGAAGGCACGGAAAATCGTATCACCGTGGCGCGCAATCGCTACATTGCTGCGGTCAAGGAATACAATATTACCGTGCGTTCTTTTCCTTCCAATCTTACCGCGATGATGTTCGGTTTCCAGACCAAGCCGAGCTTTACGGTAGAAGATGAACAGGCCATTGCGGTGCCGCCCAAAGTGGATTTTGGCGCACCTGCAAAAGTTGGCGGCCAGTAATATGTTGTCTGCGATATTTCCCCGCGTCCGTTACGGATTTGGCGTTGCCCTGTTGCTGTTTTGCATGACGGCTTGGGCAGTGGTTGGCGTTCCCGAGTTATCAAGTCGCGTCACCGATCTTACCGCCACACTCAGCGCCGAACAGGCCACGGCATTGGAAAATAAGTTGGCCGCATTCGAAGCCAAAAAAGGCAGTCAGATCGCAATATTGATCGTGCCGACTACTCAGCCCAAAGATATAGCTGAGTTCGGCATAGAGGTTGCCGATTTATGGCAAGTCGGTCGGAAGGGGGTCGATGACGGCGTCATTTTGATAGTGGCAAAAGATGACCGAAAACTGCGTCTGGAAGTCGGCTATGGGCTGGAAGGCGTTATTCCCGATGCAGTTGCCAAGCGGGTGATTGCCGAGACCATTACGCCGCATTTCAAGGAGGGCGACTACGCCGGCGGTATTGATGCAGGAATTACGCAGCTAATGGCGTTGATCGGAGGAGAGGCCTTGCCCGCACCGTCTGAAAGTTCGAATGAAGGACTGGGCGAGGGGGCTTTTATATTCATTTTGATGGGCGGCTTAATCGCAGGTTTTGTGCTGTCAGCCATGATGGGGCGAGTTATGGGCGGTATGCTGGCGGGATTGGGTAGTGGCCTGCTGGCCGCACTGATTTTTGGGCTGGCTTTTTCGGCAGCGTTATTTGTCGGGTTAATGGTTTTTTTTATCGTTGGGGTTCGTTCAACGGGTGGACGCGGTTGGTCTAGCGGTGGAGGCTTTGGCGGGAGTAGTGGCGGCGGTGGCCGCTTTGGCGGAGGAGGCGCATCAGGGTCATGGTAAATATTAAACGTTGGTTTCGTCATGCCTTTATGCCGCCATGGCGGTGGCGCATGTTGTTTCCCAAAATGGTGCTTGGAGACATTGAAAAAGCGGTAAAGCATTCCGAGCATCAGCATGGCGGGGAGCTACGTTTTGCCGTTGAAAATGCACTTGCTCTGGGTCAGGTTTGGCAGGGCAGTTCGGCTCGTCAGCGGGCGATAGAGGTGTTTTCAAATTTGCGGGTCTGGGATACTGAACAAAACAGCGGCGTTTTGATTTATGTGTTGCTGGCGGACCGTGAAGTCCATATTGTCGCAGATCGGGGTA
>Ga0208885_100350_pt1 | contig 18848 bp, 15 predicted proteins | sample LakWasMe74_LOW10_2_FD_183902 | JGI IMG/M metagenome (GOLD analysis project Ga0208885, IMG submission 183902) | Freshwater sediment methanotrophic microbial communities from Lake Washington under simulated oxygen tension - Sediment Metagenome... | ecosystem: Environmental > Aquatic > Freshwater >...
CAAATCGCGCTACGAATCCCGGATCATTATTTTAGATCTTCCGCCGCTGTTTGCAGCGGACGATGCGATGGTATTGATGCCCTATGCCGATGCCGCGCTACTCGTTGTCGAGGATGGAAAGAATACGTCCGAAGAGCTTCAACATTCCATGTACATTCTGGAGCAGACCAATCTGCTTGGCTTGGTTCTGAACAAGTCGAGGCAGCCGCTACCAACATACCAGTATGGATATGTATCCGATGTCGGTCAGAACTGACAGCAGTTTCTGACCTACGGATAGCATGATTGAGAATGGATATGCTGTATTTTTTATTCTACTAATTTCCTTAATATTATGATGAAAATTTGGATTGATCTCGATAATACGCCGCATGTGCCTTTTTTCAAACCGATCATACGGGAATTGGAAAAAGAGGGATACACCGTTATTTTGACTGCACGCGATGCCTTCCAGGTTTGCGAATTAGCTACTCTTTACGGTTTGGCCTATAAAAAGGTTGGCAAGCATTATGGCAAAAATCCTCTTCTTAAAGTGTGGGGGCTTTGCTGGCGTAGTCTACTATTGCTGCCGTTTGTCATTCGTGAAAAACCGGTTTTGGGGCTCTCTCACGGTTCTCGATCGCAAATTTTTTTATGCAACTTACTCCGTATCCCGACCGTGATGATTATGGACTATGAACATGCGCAAACTCCATTATTGTTACAACCACGTTGGGAAATTATTCCTACGGCTCTTTCTAATGAACTTTTGCAGTGTAAAACGAAAGAGAGAATTCTAAGCTATGAAGGCATTAAGGAAGATGTTTACGCGCCCGAATTAAAACCTGACTCAAGTATCGTTTCTCAACTAAATCTTAACGACGAGAACATCCTTGTGACAGTCCGTCCTCCAGCAAATGAAGCACATTATCACAATCCCGAGAGTGACGCTCTTTTCGTTGAGTTCATGAAACGGGTTTGCTCTACACCAGGAATCAAGGCAATCCTTTTGCCACGAAATAAGCTTCAGGAAACCCAAATAAGACAAAATTGGCCGCAGTGGTTTAAGGATTCTAAGGTGATGATACCTGAGCAGGCGGTGAACGGTCTCAATCTACTTTGGCATTCCGATTTGGTAGTCAGCGGAGGGGGAACAATGAATCGCGAGGCAGCGGCGCTGGGCGTACCGGTTTACAGCATCTTTCGTGGCAAAAGCGGTGCGGTGGATCGCCAACTGCAAAACGAAGGAAGACTAGTATTGATCGAAAACATTGATGATGTTAATAACAAAATCCTGCTTCAGCACCGCAACAAAGGGGCTATCCCGACCGGTTTAAATCCTAGAAAAGCCCTGGGCATGATCATAGATCATATTGGATCGATAATGACGAAAGAGTATTCCGATAAAGTTTAATTTTAACGGTATTCCAATTTAGGAGTGAAGCATGAGTAAAAAAATTAAATTTCTGATTATTGCGGGAGCTAGGCCGAATTTTATGAAAGTGGCGCCTATCATACAGCAAATAAGGAAGTATTCCTCGGATGTGGCTAACCAAGGAACACAGTTGGAGTATCGATTGATCCATACCGGCCAGCATTACGATGAAAAAATGTCCGATATTTTTTTTGCTGACCTTGGTATTCCCGCGCCAGACATCAATCTGGCTGTCGGATCAGGATCTCATGCAGTGCAGACCGCCAACGTGATGACGAAATTTGAGCCCATTTGCGAACAGGAGAAACCAGACTGGGTAGTGGTAGTTGGAGATGTCAACTCGACGATGGCTTGCACCTTAGTTTGCGCTAAACTGGGAATTAAGGTGGCGCATGTGGAGGCAGGCTTACGTAGTTTTGATCGTAGCATGCCGGAGGAAGTAAACCGGATTGTCACGGACGCATTGGCGGATCTATTGCTAACACCATCGACCGACGCTAATGAGAATTTACTAAGAGAAGGGATTCCCGATTCAAAGATAAAACTTGTCGGCAACGTGATGATTGATACCTTAGTGGCAAATCTCGAAAAAGCGAGGGCCAGTCAAGTTCTTGACAGACTGAGATTAGTCGAGAAGGATTTTGTGTACGTGACGCTTCATCGTCCATCCAATGTGGACAGCCAAGCCGGACTGGTCATGATCATGAGTGAGCTGCAGCGCATCGCTGACGACACCCCCGTTGTGTTTTCAATGCATCCCCGGACGCGCAAAATGTGCGAGCAGTTCAGTATTTCGCTTGATAACCAAAGGCTACGGGTTGTGGAACCGCTCGGTTATCATGATTCCCTGTATCTCACACAGACTGCGCGGTTTATTCTCACAGATTCCGGCGGCCTCCAGGAGGAGAGTACCTACTTCAAAACGCCCTGTCTGACGCTACGTCCAAACACGGAGCGTCCGGTCACGATCACGATGGGCAGCAACAAACTTACTAATTTGGACAGACTGTCCGCCGACGTTGACAAGGTGTTTGGTTGTAGCATGGAGATTGGCCAGATACCGCCGCTCTGGGATGGTCGGACATCGGAGCGTATTATCAACAGCCTTATTGATAATACTGGTATATCCAAAAATAAGGCATTCAGCTCAATAGCGAGCCTACCTGATAGGTAGTCGCACTTATTGATTAAAGAAGTTGACTTATCTATCCTGAAGACGCTTATACAACGCCAACCGATTTTTTTAGGATAAGGGGAATACATTAGTGCTACGAATTATTCTAACTCTTGACTATGAAATTCACGGCAATGGAGACGGGTGTCCTCAAGTGTTGATGATCGAACCCACTTACAAGCTTCTTTCCTTGTGTGAGAGATATGGGGCCAAACTTTGTATCATGGCGGATGTGGCGGAGATACTGAAATTCAAGGAATATAAGGACAAATATGACCATGACAAGTACTGCTATGATGGTATAGCGAATCAGCTTCGGTACGCGATTCAGAGGGGACACGACGTCCAGTTGCACATCCACTCATCCTATTTTAATGCGACGCATGACAATGGGTGCTGGATTCAAGATTGGTCAGAATACAGCTTCGCCGACTTGCCTTATGATCGCATGGACTGGATGGTCAGGACCTGCAAAGAGTTTCTTGAAACGCTACTTAGACCGGTAGATCCTATGTACCGTTGCATTGCTTTTCGCGCGGCCAACTGGTCGGTCAGTCCATCCAAGAGTGTCGTTCGGGCCTTAGTTAACAATGGAATCAAGATCGATACGTCTGTCTTCAAGTATGGGTACCGAAACGGCATCGTGGCTTTCGATTATTCTAGGGCGTATAGTCAGATCGCTCCTTGGCGGGTGAAAGAAGACGATATTTGTAGTCGTGATGATACCAGCGAGTTGTGGGAACTGCCTATCTACAGCGAAAAGCGCTGGATCGGCGCGTTTCTGACGCCCAGCCGCATCTACCGTGTCATCATGGGTTGGCGTCACAAAGTGCGTCACAAAGACGAATACTGCACACCACAAGGTGGCGAGAATATGGCCACACACACTAGGCGATGGACTTGGATGACCACAATCCTCCAGAAACACGCCTGGAAAGCTGACTTTAATCAGTGCGCAAGCAAGCAGTTGATTAATGCAGTGTACAGGGCATCAAATCTTTATGATCGTCGTCAAGAAAAGTTGCTCCCGTTCGTTCTTATAGGCCATTCAAAGCTGTTTACACAGCAAAATGAGCAAACACTTACGCCCTTTCTCGCTCATTGTGAACAACATTCCGATAAATTCGGCTTCGACACTTTGAGCGGGATAAATAACTCTTGGAAGCAGTGGGAAACATATTAATACTCAATTTAAGCCTTACTTTTCCTTCACTGGCGTATCAGGTTCTTATAATCTAACGACTTAAACAGAGCAACTGGAGATACTGTGGAAATAGAACAAGCCGTGGCGCCCTACATAATTATTACGCCTGCGCACAATGAGGAAGCTTTCATTGAGAAAACGATCTACTCTATGATTAACCAAACCGTCCGGCCACTTAAATGGATTGTGGTGAATGATAATTCAACAGACCGCACGGGGGAAATCGCTGAACAATACGCGAAGCAATATGATTTTCTTCGAGTGGTCAATTTGAGTCGATCGGATGGCAGGAATTTCGGCAACAAAGTACGTGCTTTTAATCATGGCCTGAACGAGGCGCAGCTATGTGACTACCAATACATTGGGAATCTAGACGCCGACATCTCTCTGGAGACGGATTACTTCGAGAAGATCCTTTGTGCGTTTGATAGATACCCTAATCTCGGAGTTGCTGGAGGGATGGTCTCTACCCGCATTGGCGGTAAGTTTATTAGCCAGAATGTAGCTCTCGACAGCGTGGCGGGGGCTGTTCAAATGTTTCGGCGTGAGTGTTTTGAGCAGATTGGAGGATACCTAGCATTGCCACAAGGCGGCATCGACGCCGCAGCTGAAATTATGGCGCGAATGAAGGGGTGGAAGACACGCACCTTCCCCGAGCTTCGCGTACTTGAGCTCCGTCGAACCGGCACGGCAACAGCCCGACCACTGGTATCGAGAGTAAAGGAGGGGCAACGTTTTCAATCGCTTGGATACGGTTTCTTGTTCTTGTGTCTACGCTGTGTCTATCGTTTGATGGACAGACCAATAGTTGTGGGAAGTGCCGCTACTTTCTATGGATATTTGAAAGGTATGATTAAGGGGGATTCGATTGCTCTGCCTCCAAATGTTGTCCGGTACATAAGGGACGAGCAGCGAGGTAAACTCCTGCGCTTCCTGAGGCGTTTGCACTGGGCTCAGATCGATGAGTAATGTTCGACACGCTAGGTTTGTCCAGCGTTGGGACGGTAGTGATGCTCTTTTAACGCTATTCATTTCGTCGTTTTCTTCCCTGTCGTAACGTTACTGTACTTCTTTATGCCGCATCGGGTACGGTGGGTGACGACAGTATTACAGTAGTACCTCCCCCTAAAGAGGGGGCCTTATAATTGACGTAGAGGTAATATTTGTCATGTGCGGTATTTGCGGAATATTTGATCGGTCGGGAAATGCCATTGACCGAGCCACCCTCGAACGGATGAATACGGTGCTCACGCATCGGGGACCTGACGGAGCGGGGTACTTTCTGAATGGCGAGATTGGGTTGGGGCATCGTCGGCTCAGCATCATTGATGTTGAGTGCGGCACTCAGCCGATGTTCAACGAAGATGAAACGTTACAGATAGTCTTCAATGGGGAGATTTACAACTTCATCGAGCTCCGCAATGAACTTAAGTCCTTAGGCCATACGTTCAGGACTTTATCGGACACCGAAGTGATCATCTACGCCTACGCACAGTGGGATGTAGACTGCGTCAACCACTTCAATGGAATATTTGCCTTCGCTATCTGGAACAAGCGTAAACAGGAACTGTTTCTGGCGAGAGACCATCTCGGGATCAAGCCCTTATACTATTCTCTGGTCGGAGGTCGGTTGATATTCGCATCAGAGATCAAGTCCTTGCTTCAAACCCCGTATTGTGCGCGGGAAATGGACATTGATGCGTTGGCAGAGCTCTTCACGTTCCGGTATGTGCCGTCGCCTAAGACGCTGTTTAAAGATATCTTCAAACTGCCGCCTGGCCATCGGATGCGGGTAACAAAGAACGATATCCAGATTAATCGCTATTGGCATACAGTTCCGTATTTTAGGAAGAATTGGCGAGAATCAGAATTGATCGAAGAATACCAAGCGTTGCTCGAAGACACAGTCCGACTGCAATTACGGAGCGATGTACCATTGGGGTTGTTTCTCAGCTCGGGAATTGACTCAGGAGCCTTGCTGGCCATCATGAGCAAGTATTCTGCCGGACCTGTGCAGACCTTTACCATCGGATTCGAAGGTGGGGAAAAGACTAATGAAGTTGAGGATGCCAGGAAAATGGCTCGTAGGTTTGGTGCTGAGCATAATAGCATGATGGTGAGCTGTGGGGATTACCTTTCTTATTTCGAACGCTATTTGAATGACTTGGAAGAGCCGGTTGCGCATGAGCCTGCTCCTGCGTTTTACTTTCTGGCGCAGTTAACGAGTGGGCGCGTCAAGGTCGCTCTAAGCGGTCAAGGCGCCGACGAGCCATGGGCAGGATATGATCGTTATCTCGGCGTGAAGCTCTCGACCGTTTACAGCCGTTTGCCAAACCTGATCACGCAACGTCTTGCTCCGCAAATCGCCAAAGTTCCGTTTCCTATGGAACGTTTGAAACGAGGTATAGCCTCTTTGTCGGAACCCGACATCTTGACTCGTTTCGCAAAGATCTACTCCTTCTTCAGTGCCGATATGAAAGCGCAGCTCTATACGGGAATAATCAAAGAGCGTTTCGAGGCAGATCCTTACGGCACAAGGGAGGCGCTACGTCGGTTACAGATGGACGTGCAGCATCTCGATCCATTATCGCAAATGCTATACATCGATACGCGTGCAAACTTGCCGGACGACTTACTCATGGTGGCGGATAAAACATCAATGGCTAACTCCTTAGAGGTACGTGTACCTTTCTTGGACTATCGCTTGGTCGAATTTATTGAGAGTCTACCACCAGCACTTAAGCTTAATTGGTTAACCGGAAAGTACTTGCACAAGAAGGCCTTGGCGAAATGGCTACCTCAAGAGGTGATCTATCGTAAGAAGAAGGGATTCGCACACCCAATAGCCGATTGGCTGCGAGGGCCAATGATGCCGCTCGTCGAGGACTGTCTTCTTAGTAGTGATTCTTCTATAGCTCGTTACTTTGATCAGAGCTATATCCGGCAAATTGTTAAAAGTCATCAGGAAGGAAAAGAGCAATATATGAGGCACATCTACCTACTAGTATCTTTAGAGCTATGGCATCGAAATTTCTTGAACAAATAGGCATGTCCGTCGAAGCAGATAATTCGCGTCCTATGGATTTATCAATTATCATCGTGAATTGGAACTCAAAGGACTATCTTCTTAAATCGATTGCTTCGATTGAGGCTGGGATAAAAGGAATCGAGTTCGAAATTGTGGTGATCGATTCCGCATCTTTTGATGGCTGCGATGAGGTGCTGCGGCAAATCTACCCCCACGTTCTATTCATCCAGAGCGATAAAAATATCGGTTTTGCGAAGGCAAACAACGAAGCATTCAAGGTGTCGCATGGCCGAAATATCTTATTTTTAAATCCAGACACCGAAATTGAAGGTCAAGCAATAAATGAATTATATTATCATCTGAATTCTTTGCAAAATGCCGGCATTGTGGGAGCTAAACTATTAAACAGCGACAGATCCGTTCAGGAAACTTGTATCCGTGCATTCCCGGCCATTTTAAATCAGGTGCTTGATTCCGACATGCTTCGTAAGTTTTTTCCGAGATCTGGATTATGGGGTACGGAACCACTTCTGGCAAATAATGAGTTGCCGAAAGAGGTGGATGCTGTTTCGGGGGCGTGTATCATGATGAAAAGAGCGGTGTTTGAGAATGTCGGGATGTTTAGCACCGATTACTTTATGTATTCGGAGGATATCGATCTCTGTCTCAAGGTGCGAGAGGCCGGATTACATACATACTATGTTCCGACTGCGGTCATTGTCCACCATGGTGGCACGAGTAGCTCACAAACCAGCGTAAACACTTTTTCCACCGTAATGATGTTGGAATCCCGATGGCGTTTTTTCCGAAAGTCACGGTCATTGTGGTACGCTAGCCTTTACCGCCTCGCAATGTTCGGCACATGCGTCGTCAGGCTCGGGTTATTGCTATTTTTGTGGTCGTCTCGCAGACTTCTTGGAAAAGAACCTCCAAGCGAAAATGTACTGAAAAAATGGATCGCAAGATTGCGTTGGACACTTGGGGGCGAAAGGTGGGTCAAGAAGTACTAGAATTAAGCATTTATCCATAATTAATATGGGCTTTTCCGAAAAATTTATGGCTAAACAGTAGGAAAGTTGATTAGCGGGGCATTTCGATCCGAGTATTGGTTAGATGGAAATGCTAATTCACCATATGCCATGACGAAGAAGGCGGGATGCAGTTCAAAACTATCTTTAATCGGGCGCAGAAATTTAAGTCCTTTATGTACGATGTAAGGTTCGGTGGGTTGAGGGCGGTAATGTGGGGTCTGGCATACCTCCATATTTCAGGACTACCTGCTTTGGGTAAGTACCTGCTCATGATTTTCCAGATGAATGCCATTATAACCAATTGAATTATATATTAAATCGATGTATTTTGGCGTAAAAATATCAGATGTATTAGGGAGCGGGTACTTATTAATGTACGACATTAGAATAATTAAAACATCACAAGAGCTGGAAACAGTGCGGACCTATTGGGAGAGATGGCAAAATCATACTAACAACGATTTTGCTCAATTTAATCTTGTCTGTCAGCTTCGTTCAGAGATCGAATCTCCATTCGTTACAGTTATAGAACAAAATAATAAACCACATGCATTGCTGGCTGGGCGTCTGGAGCGAACTCAATTTGCACCATCCATTGGCTATTTAAGGCCAGTGAGGATATCCGCTAAAGTAATAGCAGTTATCCACCAAGGCTTACTTGCTCACGTGGACGAAGAGACAGCTAGGGAGTCTGTCCATTATCTTTGGTCTTTGCTTGGTTCTGGCGTGGCCGATGCCATTGAATTTCACTATCTCTCTGAGCATTCGACTCTGTTACAGGCCTTACTGCTTTACAGTTCGCCATGGTTTTGTGAAAAGAAGCTTAAGTGGAATATTCACCGGGAGATGGATATCCCAGCGGAAGAGGGATTTATAGAGCATAAAGTGCGATCTAAGCACCGCTCTAGGATTCGTAAAAAGCAGCAGGAACTGGAGTCAGCCTTCCCGGACAAGGTTTCCTGGCGCTGGATGAGCCGATTTGATGATATATCCGTACTTTGTGCTCGGCTTGAAGAAGTTGCGGCGCGTACCTATCAACGGGGATTGGGCGCTGGCTTTATAGACAATGAGGAATATCGCCAGCGTTTTGCTCTTTTTGCCCGCAGGGGGCAGTTGCGTGTGCAGTTGCTGGAAATTGATGGGAAAGTCCGGGCTTTTTGGTTTGGGTTCGTTTATCAAGGTGTTTTTCATTCGTCAGAGACCGGTTATGATCCAGATTTGCGCAAGTACGAAGTTGGTACCCTGATCTTCATTCGCATGGCTGATGAGTTGGCGCTGGAAGGCGTCCGAAAGCTCGATTTCGGACTGGGGGATGCGCCATACAAACAACGGTTTGGAGATCATTCCTGGCGGGAGAAGACAGTCTGGTTGTTTGCGCCAACAGTGAAAGGGTTGGTTCTTCGGGCAATGCTTAGATTGTCTATCATGTTGGATAGTACCGCGCGGCAAGTACTTCAAAAAATGGGACTGACAGATAAACTAAAAACTATCTGGCGGGGGAGAGTAGCAAAAGGTGAAATTGAAACTGATAAAAGTGAAAACGACACATGAAACAGAATGAACCCTTTGCATGGTAAGTAATTATCCACGGACATTGGGCTTTGATTCTTTTTGCTAGAAACTTCAATTTTATCTGCTTTAACTACATTGTTTTAACTATCTCAAATTAGAAACTTTATGTTCAATCTTAATAAAGGCGGTTAAGAAAATGAGGATTACATTCGTTCTTCCGTTCGCGGGATTGCAGGGAGGTACTCGGGTGGTCGCGATCTACGCCGAGCAATTGATGCGGCGTGGACACGATGTGCTCATTATCTCGACACCCCTGGACGTCTCATTACGGCACAAGGCGACATCGTTCTTATTAGGGCGGGGGTGGCCCGGAAGGCGCCGCGAGCCTTCGCATTTTGATGCGATTAGCGTGGAACGCCGGGTGCTGGAAAAGATCAGGCCGGTAACGGATACGGATGTGCCGGACGCAGATGTCGTGGTGGCGACCTATTATACGACTGCTTATGGGGTGCTGCGGCTCTCTCCCGCGAAAGGTGCCAAGGCGATCTTCATCCAAGGCTATGAAGTGGAGGACGGCAAGCCCAACCCGAAGTTGGACTCCACTTGGCGTATGCCGATGCACAAAATCACGGTATCCAAGTGGCTGACTGAACTGGCGCGAGAAAAGTTCGGGGACTCGATCGTTTCGCATGTGTCCAACGGTGTGGATTTGGCCCAGTTCCATGCCGTGCCGAGAGGAAAAAGCCATGTTCCTACAGTTGGTCTGCTGTATCACACCGCCCCCCTAAAGGGGTGTGATACGATGCTCAAGGCGCTCGAGCGGGTGGCAGTGGCTATGCCAGCGCTTCGCCTCGTCTCCTTCGGTGCCGAGCAACCATGCTTGAACCTACGACTCCCTCCCTTCGCGGAGTTTCATTACCGGCCACCACAGGAAAAGCTCAGGGATATCTATGCACAATGTGATGTGTGGTTGTCCGCGAGTCATTTGGAGGGGTTTTGCTTGCCGCTGCTAGAAGCGATGGCCTGTCGGTGTCCGGTTGTGTCCACGCGCGCTGGAGGACCGGAGGATATAGTTGAGGAAGGGGTGAACGGACATTTGGTCGATGTGGGGGATGTGGGTGCGCTTGCGGATCGAGTGTTGCACGTGTTGAACTTATCGCAAGAACAGTGGCAGCAAATGTCGGATGCAGCCTACCGCACGGCGACCCGCTTCACTTGGGATGATGCCACGGACCTGTTTGAACAGGCCTTGGAACTCGCCATAGAGCGGAACAGGCGCGGTGAGTTGTCAGATGAGCCCAGTGTTATGGATCGACATTCCCGTACAACAAATGAATAAAGCGGTGAAAAATGATGTATGCAACCAGGGGCACCAGTGCTCACTGCAGAAGTAGGATTATATAATCCTAGAAGGCTCTCGTTTGGCTTGAGGGTAGTGGGCAACTGCGTGGGCATCGAGCATCAGCTCCCCACTAAGAGGTCTTATTAACCTCCAGACCTACGGTTTTAATTAAGGTACTTGCTTGTACGAATTTGGTTTACCCCCTCCAACGGTCATTTGAAAACAGTACACAATGGAAATTATATCTGATGAAAAACCCAATCGTTAGCTTCGTCGTTCCGTGTTACAACCTAGCTCATCTGTTGCCGGAATGTATCAATTCGATACTTTCTCAAACTTTTTCCGACTTCGAAGTGCTGATCATGGACGATTGCTCCCCTGATAACACGGCGGAAGTCGCTCAGTCGTTCCAGGATCCACGAGTAAAACACATACGCAATGATCCAAATCTGGGACACCTTCGGAACTACAATAAAGGTATTACCCTGAGCCGAGGCAAATACGTATGGCTTATTTCTGCCGATGATTACCTGCGAAAACCTTATATTTTGGAAAAATATGTTGGCCTTTTGGATAACCATCCAAACGTCGGATATGTCTTTTGTCCTGGATTCGGCGTTCGAGATCAAATAGAGACTAGAGTTTTGGGGAGCTATTCTAATCGTGGGGACAATGACCGTATCATTCCCGGTCATGTTTTGTTGAAAAAACTTCTCCGTGGAAACTTCGTGCTGTGTCCTTCCGGGATGGTCCGACGTGAATGCTACGATAATGTCAGCTTTTTCCCATTAACTATGCCTTGGGCTGGCGATTGGTATTTGTGGTGTCTCTTCGCGCTATATTATGACGTTGGATATTTCGCCGAACCCATGCTCTGTTATCGGGAACACCATGATCTAAGTATGACAACTAAGTTGACTCAAGAAAGTCTTGAGGGGTGTGCTGCTGAGGAGGTTTCGATACCCTGGATTATCAGGAAGAAAGCTATTGATGGTGGGTATACAAACGTGGCAAAGGAATGCCTTAGCGCAGTCGCTGAGTCGTATGCACGTATCATAGCGAGTGAGCGTTATCGAGGGTCTAGCTCCTTTATGAATTTTGAAGTGCTGGAGGAATCGCTACGACGATACGATTCGAGTGAAACCGAGAAAAATTGGGTTCGCGCGCGAGTCTATGAGAGCGTGGGCAATGAATTTTATTGGCAGGGGGATTCGACTTCTGCCAACCGATTCTATCAGATGGCGCTTAACAAGAACCCATGGATGATTGCAGTCCATACTAAAAGATTACTCCTTCCTCTCGGGAAACATGGTGATAACTTGAGAAGAATACTTTTGTCATTCCGTTAAGTTGGAATACCGCTCATCTTCTGTTCTTTGATCTCTATTCTGGAAACCTCTATCCATATAAGCTTGGCGGCAAAGCGCGCTCTGTCTTATTTTTTATCAGAGTCTGCGGCTACAAGAGACAGAGATTTTCGCCTTGTTAAGCTTCCCTCCAGTGTATCTTTGTATCTTGTTTTGGTCGTGAACGATCGCGTTGTCTGGATAGAAGTCGTTTGGATGGAACTGGAGCAAATTGCTGCAAGAGTAAGATAAAGAAACACAACTGACTGGTCAAAATAAGAGACTGATAGGAATGAGGCGGAGTGCGAGAAGAGTGAAGCCCCAAGTGCCCATGTCATGAATTGGGACGACAAGAGTGGGTTAGTCGCTTGCTGCAACGTTTGTCCCACGATGGAGAACCCTTTGGCGAGGATGGCAATGAACAGCAACATCAAAGGCAGTCCACCATCTACTCCCATTCGTAGGTAATAATTCGTGATGTCAATGTGATCTGGACTCCAACCAACGCCATAGTCCATCCAGTGGCGGGTGTAATCGGTACCCGCAAGCCACCATTCAGAGAGGTGTTCTAGGGCAGCCTCGATTAATGCAGCTCGATGCCAACTCGTGCTGCTGCCCGTCAGATCGATGCGTGCTATAAGGTAATAGGCTGGCGCTTTCATAACGACATCCAGCCCGATATAGCCCAGAACCGCTAACCATCGGAAAAGTCGCATTCGTTGACGCCAATACCACATAATCAATGCCCCAATGGCAAATAAAGTGCTCATGATTGGTCCGCTGGAAGCAGATACAATAACTATTGAAAAACATGCAATAATTCCTGCAATCGCAGTCTTCCTGTGTTGTTGCCAGAGGCCAATCATTAATGGCAGGCATACCGCACCGACCGTCCCTGCGAGAATCGAATGAGCAAAAGGCCCTTGAGCACGAATCCTGCCATTGCGAACCTCAGAGATTTCCGAGACCCCTCCCAATGCGGAAAAAAGATTGTGCCCTGTGATTTTCTCGTTAAGCATCTCAATGGATAGTGGAATCAACAGGATTGCCGTAATGCGGTATAGCCTGACCACGTCATCCAGTGATTGACAGATAACGCGAAGAAGGAAATAGATGCCGCACCCGTTATATACAAGACCGAGCCGATTTACTAACACGCCAATAGAATCCCTATGAAAGAGACTGCTAAACAGCGCCCAGGCACCCCATATCAACATCAGCCAGTCAAGGCTGTTCATCCGACCCTGCAAACGCTCGCCTCGTACTATCACCCTTACAAGTCCGACAGCTATCAATATTCGGATGACGTGAAGATTAAATGGCCCCAGCGTGACTCCTTGACCAAGTGTCATGTAACAAGCTCCGACTAGGAGAGGCAGAGCGGCCCACTGCCGTGGGATTGTTAACAATATAACCCCATTAAGCATTAAAAAAACTATAGCAGTAGTATTCATGTGTAGTTGATAAGATGCTGTCTGATAAGGTCACGCGACGGTAACAAAATCTAAACATGAACTGAAACATGACTATTGTCAATGGATATTAAAAATGAGCCTGTCCGGCGTCAATTATCCTGTCCGGGCGCGGACAGGATAATTGACGCCGGACATGAGCCCCTTTTCCAGGGAAAATTCCGTTATGTAGCTTTGTCTTAGGTCGTTAATTTTAACTCCCAAGCTTAAAAAATGAGAATAGTTGATGATGTGGTCGAGGAGTTTCACGCCCGCCACAATGGGCTCTTCTAGCTCGATATTGCCGAACATGGTATATGCCAATAGTGTTGTTTAGATCTTCCAACTCATTTCGCTGCTTGCGCCATGCAACGCAGTTTGGCGAAAATCAGCTGAGTGGGTATTTTATAGCACGCATCAATTTGAATCGCCTCCCTCCAGTAGGTGATTTTTTTGACATGCACCACGGCTTTTCCGCTAACTTCGCCAAGGTATTCTCCCAATTAGTGCGGCCGAAAGCCACCTTGGCCTTCGGCTGCTGAGTTTTTATCCCTATTCTTTTTTTCGACTCCTCGAAGGGCTGCTGATTTGAAAAAACTTCACTTCAGCAGCTGTTTGATTTTCCAGGGTAGGCCCAGGGGGCTTACATCGTTCTGAGTAAGGTGGGGGGCATTATGGTAGGATTGGTGTTGTTGTTAAATTCAAACGCTCCTCTATCGAATACACCATTAACTCCCCTGACGGTACCCAAGGGATCGATATTATAGGGCTGCGCCAGTGAATTACCTTTGGTGGTGTCAGCTTTCAGCCTGAAGTCCAATCCGACGAAGTTTACAAAGGGGTCGCCGCTTGTGGCGCTTGTGCCATTCGTCTCCGAATGCGTCCCTCCAGCGTTAATGAAGTGGTTGTAATCGTGCGTACCGAATTTACCGAAATCCGGGCTTGTGCTATTGTAGAAGAGATTGTTGTAGGCGATGTTATTAGAATATATGTTAGGGAAGGTGCTCAGGCTTTGCTGGTCAACGTTAATAAAAGTATTGTTGTATACCCATACGTTGCCAAACTTCTCACCATTGCCGCCTGTCCATCCCCCGATGACCCCGTTTGCCACATCCCAATTCGCACCAGCGGGTTTGTAGAATATGTTTCCATAAACATACATATGAGCTGCTGTGTTGGTACTGTTATCCCACATCAGGCCTCCGGTTGACTTGATGGTGGTTACTAAATTATAACGCCACGTCAAATCACCCATAGTGTCCTGTCCAGTGCTCATAACCTCAGCATGGACTCCGTTGATAGGATTGAAAGACTCGACATAAATGTGTTCTAGTATCGTGTCCTTGGCTCCGGTAATAAACACTGGACACCGCCCGATGCCATGCATCCACGCATGCGACAGAGTGACATTAGTTGCCGACTTATAAATTGCGAGACCATCGTTTGAGTAAGAACCACCCTGACCACTTCCACCTCCCCCTTGCATGTCTACATGACTGACCGTAATATTGTTCGCCGTACCGGAATAGCTCACGCGGACTATGGCATTTGAAGCATTGGTCTCTGTAATCTTGAACCCAAACCCAGTGTTCCAACTCCCAGCGCCTCCCCCGGTTTGCCCATCAACTACCCAATAAGAGGTGGTGAAGTCGAACATACCACTGAAGCTGGCTTGCCCGGTCCCATAGCTGGATGACCATCCAGTATCCGTTCCATGATCTGATTCGACAGCTTTTTTGATTGTAATCACCGAAGTACCGCTGGTCGGAGTGTTAAATGTTCTTCCTGGATAATTGCCAGCGGCAATGTAATACGTGTCTCCGCGTGTCAATGTGGACGGCAACGAAGTATAGGCATTATTCCAATCATTGCCATTTCCGCTGCCTGTTGCGCCTTGGCGTACGAACTGATTCGCAGCATAGGCATTAAAGGCGAAGAGAAAACTAAAACATATACCAATTATAGTTTTGTTCATAATAGTAAACCTCAAAAAGGTCTTGGGAGACCAAAAAACACAATTAAAAAAACTAAAGACGTGAGATAAGTATTCATAAATTATTGTTGCAGTTAATCTTTTTGCAAGAGACTTTCCTCGTCGCTAGTTAAATCCAAGGCGGCAGGTGGTTACCATCCATCTGCTGTAGCCGACGGATGCTAGCCTCGCCCAATGCGATGCCAGCCCCGTCGGCATGCCGTTTAAGCCGTCATTGACCCGTTATCAATACCCATTCCCAAAGACTGACATATTCGAATTGGTTTTAAATACCGAACCAGTCCATGTAGCGGGTAAGCTCGTTAGGGTAGTGGAAGCACTCGATTCCATCAAACCGGTTCCCGATCCCAATAGATCAAGGAATCCGATTTGCCCTTTCGATCCCAGTATCGCAATCCAATAAGGCTGGGCTGCGGTAACAGAGGCTACGGGAACCGGTACCGAGTTCCACGCTCCAGACTTAAGCGTACTCAATTTACCTTGAGCGACAAGAGCCCCAGGATGACCGCTATTGTCCTTATAAACACCGGCAACCAGTTCCGTTGCAGTTGAGCTTGCGTCCAGATAAACTTGCACAGTGGTTACTACGCCAGTCTTCTGAGGTGTCGTCCGGTATGCTTGTGCTGTGCCCTGCGGTTTGTAATCGACCCAAGGCTCTTTGGTCTTGTCACCCATAACAAACTGCGGTGGATTTGAAACACTGATTGCAGTCTTTAAGTTGTTAGTGACTTCCGTTGCGGTCAAGGCTCGATTGTAAATGCGCACCTCATCGATATAGCCCTGGAAGTACTCACCCCAAACGCTGTTTCCACCGATGCGCAACGCGCCTGTAGATGGCTGAATCAGGCTATTCTGTGCTTGATTGGCAACCTCTACGCCGTTCACATAAAGCCGCTGATATTGTCCATCATAGGTTGACACAAGATGTGCCCACTGATTTACCCGCAACTGGTTGGGACCTGATATGACCTGGTAATTTCCATCATTGAAAGAAGAAATAGGTACATTGGCATCTTCATTGGCATAGAGGTTATAGACTGCGCCCCCGGATAGTTCCTTCGCGATTACAGTTTTTCCACCGGTGGTCAGGGACGTTGGATAGACCCATGCCTCAAGGGTCATGCTGGTTGAAAGATCCAGTGATGCGCTGTCTTTGACTGTGACCCAAGCATTCGTACCATTAAAACTCAATGCCTTTCCACTATGACCGTTGGTTATCCTGGTTGCATTGCTAATAGTACCGAGGTTACCTTTACCCGATGCATCGGCAACAGTAGTGCCACTGACTTCATCAAAGCCATAGGCTGCCACCAAGCCGGTATTACTGGTGCCCGTAGTCGTAGTTGTTCCCGTAGTTGTCCCCGTAGTTGTAGTTGTAGTTGGAGCTGTTACGGTAATCAGGTTCGGATAGGTCTTGGTGATGCTTCCGCTGGATCCGGTTACCGTCAGGCTTACACTATACGTCCCTGCAGTCGGATAGGATGCTGTGGTAACTTTAGCCGTTGTGTTCGTCACGGAAGGCGTGTAGGAACCGGGAAAAGACCATGCCCAACTGGTAATGGTCCCCGTTGTGACAGGCGTAAAATCCACCGCCAAAGTCGCGACACCGCTGGTTTTACTTGCTGTGAAATCCGCCGTTACTGCCGTCGTCGCGACCGGCACAGTCATGCTGGACTCATTGGAATAAACGCTCTCGACGGTCTTGGTCGAATCATAGGCCTTCACAGCGAAATAGTATTTGGTACCCTCTTGTAGACCCGATACTGCGGAAGCAGTCGTGTTACCTACATCAATGGTTGAGGTGTAACTGCCGCTGGTTTGACCGTAAGATACTTTATATCCCCCCACGCCTGATGACGTACTGGCATCCCAGGCGAGGTTCGCGCTTCCCGCCAATAAATTGCCACTGAATAAAAACAGGGCGAGTCCGGCCAACAAAAAGTGAGGGAACAGCTCTCGCAAAGAGATGTTCATAAGATAATTTTTCATAATAGATTCCATAGTCCTCTTAATTGGACTTTAAGACATAGGGGACAATTCTAGGGGACTGGGACAAGCTGAAGACCGCGTCTGAAAAGCGGATTAAGGGGGAAAACAAAAATACCAATTTAGTCGATTTATTCACAATGTTACCTCTAATACATAAAACCATTAATTGACGAGACATTCGATGTCTATTTCTTATATCATATTGAATTATATAGAAAAATAAGAATAATAAAATTCCTTCCATTTCATCCATGCAAAAGGATTTCTATAAAACCCGCTCAAAGTGTAACGTAGAAAAATCACAAAAATCGTGAAGTCTCTTCCATTTTATCGATGAGCTATTATTTCTATATGACTCAGCTAAAGTGTATTGCTGAAACATTAACGTTTTCTTAAAAATACGTACTACTACTTACGTATTTTTACGTAGGTAATAGCGCGTAAGTATTGACGCTTACTGGACGGCCCATATGTCGTTAGCCGCTTCACTGAAATTAATTTACTCATCAGGCGGCTCAAATCAGGACGTCCCATTTGAGTAATATTTGGTTATATATTTCTATATATCCCGCTTAAAGTGTATTGATCAGACATTAATGCTTGCTTAAATTACGTACTATTAGTTACATGTTTTTACGTAGGCAAAAGTACATAGGTATTAGTGCTATTTGACAGTCAATATGTCGTTAGGTAGCCTATTGCAATAACTTTACTCATCAGGCGGATCAAGCCAGGATGTCCTATTTGAGCGCGATTGAGTTACGTTCCAGTGTGGCCTCGATCGCCAACATCGCTTTCTTAGGGGGTTAGTGGCGACGAAGAAGCGAAAAATGGCGCTAATAGATCTCGGAAAAGATCGTTTGTTGTGGCAATTCAGCATGTTCGGCTTTAGCATCTTACTAATATGGAAATTCCATGACTAAAAAACATACCTACGGACAGATTTTAAAGTCTTCGGCGTTGATCGGCGGTTCGTCGATGCTGAACATCATCATTGGGATCACTCGCACCAAGGCTATGGCGATGTTGCTGGGTCCGTCCGGGGTCGGCTTGATGGGTTTGTACGGATCGATTACCGACCTTACGATTAGCGTTGCCGGCATGGGTATTAATAGTAGCGGTGTGCGGCAGATTGCCGAGGCCGTCGGTTCGGACGACACGGAGCGGATCGCGCGAACTGCCGCAGTGCTGCGACGAATATCGATCTTGCTCGGAGTGCTTGGCGCCGTTTTTCTTATAGGGTTTTCCGGGCCGCTGTCGAAGCTGACTTTTGGCAACGACCAACATGCTACTGCTGTAGCGCTACTGTCAATTGCTGTATTTTTCAATCTAGTCTCCGCAGGTCAGGGCGCATTGATACAAGG
>Ga0208885_100358_pt1 | contig 18564 bp, 15 predicted proteins | sample LakWasMe74_LOW10_2_FD_183902 | JGI IMG/M metagenome (GOLD analysis project Ga0208885, IMG submission 183902) | Freshwater sediment methanotrophic microbial communities from Lake Washington under simulated oxygen tension - Sediment Metagenome... | ecosystem: Environmental > Aquatic > Freshwater >...
TCTTTTTTCGGAGTCGTGACTTCTCTTCCTAGAACCGGCACGAGAATCACCGACAACATCACGAGAATCGCTCCCACGATATTTAACGGATTCAGACTCTCCTTAAAGACAAAATAACCAAAGACTGCCGCGAAGGGTGATTCCATCAAAAAAATCAAACCAGCAATGTGCGAAGGAATTTTCTTTTGGGCCACTACCTGTATAGAAAAAGAAATCATGCTGGAAATTATTCCAAGAAACAAGAGTCCTTTGACTACCGGTGATTCATAAACTAACAGCGGCGCGAGACTGACTGTCCCTTTGAGTAAAAAAGCAAGGACAAGAGAGAAGATGGCCACAAAAACATTTTGAAGAAAATTAAATTCTATCGGTGATTCAATATGGGCAGCAACCTTGCTGATGTACATAATATGAAAAGCAGCCGAGAAAGAACACAACAGCGTGAGAAAATCCCCCACGTTGAGATCTTTAACTTCGAGATTGCACATGAAGGCCATCCCGACGAGAGACAGAAGAATCAGCATCCAGAAACTACTGCGGTATCTTTTTCCCGCAAACAGCATCGTGATCAAGGGAATGAGAAGCGCATATAACGTTGTAATGAAACCGCTCTTTGCCACGGTTGTATAACTCAATCCCCACGTTTGAAATAAAAGTGTCCCTAAAAGAAAAATAGAGCTGATCGCTGACTTGAGAAGAATATTATTTTTTCTGGTGAAAGATTTTTTATAAAACAAAAATGGCAATGAGAGAGTTGCTGCCAGAGTGAATCGAAGTGCTGTCGCCCAGAAAGAATCGTACGTCGTCAAAGTCCATCGGGTCGCAATAAAACCAAAGCCCCAGATGGCCGAAGAAAGGGCCAGAAGAAAAATATGTGAGGTCATTTTGTTCCGTTAGAAAAATAGTAATTCATCATCGCCTCGTGAGGCGAGCCGGCTTTTGGTTTGTACTTATAAGAAAATTTCGCCCGCGCGGGAAGAGAAATTAGAATGGAATCCGTTCTTCCATTGGTGCGAAGACCGAACATCGTTCCTCTGTCATGAAGAAGATTGAATTCAACGTAGCGACCGCGACGGTGAAGTTGAAAATCGACATCGTCTTCGGTGAAAGCTTCATCTTTTCTTTTTTCAACAATCGGGAAATAAGATTCAATAAAATGTTCAGACAAATCCTTCACCATTTTAAAATCATGTTCGAAATTGCCGGTGTTCATATGATCAAAGAAAATTCCGCTCACTCCTCTCATCTCTGCTCCTTTTTCCGGATCTGTTCTGTGAGTGTTGACGAAATACTTATCGCATTCTTTTTTCATCCATTCATAACAGTTGTAAGGGGCACAGGCACGCTTCCAGGTATCATGAAAGTAAGTAAAGTCTTCGGGATGAGGATAAAAGGGCGTTAAGTCTGCCCCACCGCCAAACCAGAATTTCTTACCGGCGACGATCATGCGGAAATTGGCATGAACAGTCGGAACGCGGGGATTTCGGGGATGGATAATCAGTGAAATGCCTGCGGCCCACATCGTTGTTCCTGTCCCGCCCAGCCTTTTGGCAAACTCAGGATCTATTTCTCCGTAAACCATCGAAGTATTGACACCAGCATTCTCAATAATGTCGCCAGTAAACGCCCTGGTGATGCCCCCGCCCCCCGGTGCACCTTTGAAATCGACACGCTCCCAAGGGTCCTCAATCAACTCTATTTGCGGATCAATTTTCATGAGCTCTGCGGTGATTTTATTTTGCAGATTTTTTACATGCGCATGAAATTCATTCTTTGACTTCTCTAAATTCTGGTCAAGTTGAGTCTGATTCATAATTCGCGTTTCCAAGGGGGAGGCAATATGTTAAAAAGCCTCATTAATATCACTCTATCGATATCACACTATGATTAAGTTTGTCCTTAAACTGATGACGAAACTGATGGCGATTGCGCTTTTTTTGGAAATATTTTCCTCGAGCAATTCCTTTGCGGTCACGTCTGAACTTAAGGAAGCTTTCAAGGATCAGGTTTATGTTGATCCGGAAACTCACAAACGTCTTCCTCTCTATCAATATGGCTATAACGATCGCGAGCACAGTTTCGCTGAGAACGTAAAAACAATTGGTGTAGTTTACGGTCTGACCTGGTTTTTCTATCCAATTGTTCAGCCCAAAGTTTTTCACGGCGCCGGTGGCGTGAAGGAATACCAGCACAATTTAGGGAAACTGGTTTTCGATCAGGATGAGCCTTTCTGGAATGATTTCGTTCACCCACTCTCCGGATCTCAACTTTATCTTCTTTACCGCGCTAACGGCTACGATCGTTTAAGTGCCTTTGAAATGACTTTTGTTTCTTCAGCGCTGTTTGAACTCACTGTTGAAATTTTCACTGAGCCTGCGAGCGTTCAGGATCTTTATCAGACTCCGGTACTGGGAACTGTCCTGGGCTACGGAATAGAAAATGCTTCGATGTATCTGCTCAATTCAGGCAATACCATTGGAAAACTACTCGGCCACGCTTTGAACCCCGCTACACTCTTTCCTTTTTATGAAGGGCGCACACTGATCATTCCAAAATATAATGAAGAAGATAAAGGCGCCATGATCAGAATGGAGATGAGCTACTGATGAAAGCTTTAATCCTATTCTTTTTTATTCTGACTCAATTCATGTGGACGAATGCTTTTGCCCAAAATCCGGCACAAATTCATTCTCAAAATGTTCAAGCGGGAAATCCACTTGAAGATAATTTCAATCTTAAAGCGGGAATTAGCTTAAGCCGTTTTGTTCAAAACTCTACCCTCATTCCTTCACCACACAAAAACGAATCTGAATCAAAAAATACTGGTTTCGGTTTCAATACCAGTGCTGGATACAAATGGAGTTATTGGGAAATTCTTTTTGCTTCGGATGCACTTTTTGGAAAGCTGAACGATATGACGTTTAAAGTGGAGAATCAGCAAATCAGAGGTGATGGAAGTTTCCGCGTTTTTACATTGAGTCCGCTGATTCGTTACTACACTCCCTATTCATTCTGGAATCGCTGGAATATTTACGCCAGTGCAGGACCGACCTGGTCACTTCATACTTTTATTATTGTGAATAATCTAAACAACACAGATTTTGATCACAAAAAAAGAATTAGTTTTGAAAATCGCGGCGGCAGTATCAATTTTGGAGTAGAGGAAATTGTTCCCTACAAAGAAACGCATCCGGCCTTCTTCGAAGTGGGCTACAGTTATATGCGCTCTCACCGGATTTTTATCGTTGATGCGAGTGATTTTAAAGATGTTAAGACTTTAAAAGAAGGCGCCTCTAAGGATTTTAGTGGTCATTACTTTATCTTTCGCTTCGGCATTACCCTCTTTTAAATATCAGGCTTTTAAGTCCATACAACCAAGTATTATGGTCAACAGAAATTAGTAGCTTCACGTGATCTGCAGTAATTTAGTAGGTTAATTATCCTCTAAAGAAGTCCCTTATAATTAACGAAGAGCTGTTTAGTTCATTGCCTCGTATGCAGGGAAAATTATGGAATTAAAAAAGACAGTCCTCGTAACCATTCTGACCATTCAGTCATTTGCTGTTTTAGCAGATGATGTTGCAAAAGTTGTAATTCTGAAAGGACAGGTCAAGGCCAAACTCAGCAATGGTTCAGTCATTGATGTAAAACCGGATGCTAGTTTGCCGGAGGGTGCAGTTATTCAAACTGCAGAGAAAAGTTTTGTGAAGCTTATCTTCATTGATAAATCTCAAATGAATCTCGGACCGAATTCTCAAATGGTGATCAACGCTTTTCCCAAAAAAGAAGCTGGAATCATTACTCTGGTGAAAGGACAAATCCGCTCTCAAGTCACAAAAGACTACATGGAAATGGATGATAAAAGTAAATCAAAACTTTACATAAAAACGAAAACTGCCGCCATGGGTATTCGCGGAACTGTGTTTCAGGTTAACTACAATCCGGCCAACCAGAACACTTCTTTAATTACCTATGAAGGTAAAGTGGCAATGGCGCATATTGAACGCAATGAGCGCGAAGCTAAATTTGATCAAGGCAAACTTGAAAATATCGTTTCGAGCAATAAGGCCGTTCTTGTAAAAGAAAATCAGGTTTCCGCTGTAAATATGAACGTTGCTGAAAGGGCCATGATACCTACAACTCTTAGTATGACTCAGCTTGAAGCTTTAAAAGGCAACGAGACGGGAGCAAAGGAATCGACTGATAAAGAACAAAAGCAATTCAGAAATCCACTTCCTCCAGGGGCAGACAGTGCTCTGTTCACTGCTGCGACAGCTGAGAAAGGAATTGTTCCTGCGACTGCGGGTGATAAAGCTCACAGTGATCCCAATGGATTTTTTAATGTGAAGACTGGTGAATATAAATTGCCAGCAGGATCGCTTATCGACTTAAACACGGTAAACATCATTCCTCCTCCGGTGAACGCAGTTTTTGATCCTAACACCAATACATATGTCGTTCCTGAAACCTACGGTAAAGTCGATAAAACAACGGGTGAATACAAAGCTCCGGCAGGTTTGAAACTTGAAGCTGACGGTAAATTTATTCTCGTGGATGCTGATGCTTACGCAAAATCTCAAGCAGTCAACAAAGACGAAGGTAAAAAAGACGAAGCAAAAAAAGATGATAAAAAAGACGAAGGCAAAAAAGAATCAGACAAAAAAGAGACTGATAAAGACAAGAAGGATGGCGATAAAGTGGCCTCAACTGAAGGCGGTGGTCGCGCTCCTGCCAGTGCAGATGGTTCTGCCCCTCCTCCAGCTGCTCCAATGCCGATTCCTCAACCGCTGGCCAGCAGACCAGAAATGATTACCTTCGTGAATACATATTCACCAACAGCTCCTCCTCCACCGCTAATGCCGAGAGTGGATGCGAGAGCAGTAATTGACTCTACTACTCAGAAAAGAGAGGATGCAACTAATCTGGGAACAGTGAATCCGAATACGAAACTTCATGTTATTTTCAATGCACAGTAATTAATAATCATTTATAATATTCTAAAGAAATCAATCTCCAGGAAGCGCATGAAAATGCGCTTCTTTTTTTTCTACGGAAGGAAAAAATGCAGAACTCAAAAATCCTTACGGGATTGCCGCTTGCTGCCCTCTTAAGCTTCAATCTTTATGCTCAATCTCCGGCCATGGGAGACTTCAAACAATTTTATAAGAACGGTCAATACGCCAAGGCCATCACTGCACTGGAAAAAATTGATACTGAAGAAACAGCGAATGGAGAAAAATTCTATCTGCTTGGCGAATGTTATTCAAAACTGCAGGAATTTGATAAGGCCTATGCTCATTACGATCAGGCCATCAAGGCCGGAAACACTCATGAAGATATTTATTATCAATACGGACAAGCCCTGTATGCTGCCAATGAATTAAAAAGAGCAAGAACTGCGTTTTCTGAATCAGCGAAAAGAAAATTCAATACTCCAGCTTCAATTTATTACGTCGCTCACATTTCTCAAATTCTCGAAGAATATCCCCAGGCAAGAGAAAGCTATACAGCTCTCATCAAAGAAAAAGACGCTGATACAAAAATCAAACAGATTGCGAGATTTCAACTTTCAGAAACCTTGCTTGCCATGATGAGAGAAAAAGAAACAGCTAAAGAAAAGCTTGAAAAAGGTGTAGATAAATATGTCCTGCCACTAATGAAGCAAGCTTATAAAACAGATAAAAGCACGGCCGTGGCCAACGATATCCAGCAACGAATTGCCGAAGTCGAGAAAGAATTCAATCTTGATCCCAATATGCTGGCCAACGGCAGAAGAATTTCGGAAAAAAGATACGCGGCATATGTAGTACAGAAAGTTAAGTTTGATGACAACATCACTTTGACTAACGAAGAAAATAACGTCACTCAATCAAAAAAAGAATCTTACATTTTCGAATCTGAAGTTTACGGAAAATACGATTTCGTCATTAAAAAACGTTTTATTGTCTCGCCTGAAGCAAGAATCAACTTTATTCAAAATAGTGATCAGGATTCTCCTGAGGTTTATCAGAACGACACTTATTCGATCAATACCAATTTGAGAAACAAATACGAGCACACAGTGTTTGCAGCGCCTGCGACAATGTCATTTGACCTGGAATACGGCCGTAACTACAAAGACTGGCAGCAAAAACATACGCGCGACCATTACGCCGATTCTTTTACTTACGGTCTTGGTGAATTATTTTCTTATTTCAGCATTGGGGACACTTCATTCAAAGTGAAGTTCAAGGATTATAAGGGCGAAAATACTGCGATCAGCAACCGCACAACAATCTTCAGCGCCGATCAGACATTTTTGCTTCCGATTCAGCACCTTCTCATTGCTTTCTTTGAAGCCGATTTCATCGATAACTACAACAACAAAACGACGAACACAGATACGTACCTGACAAGATTCGATTATATCATTCCTGACATTATTCCGTCTTACACTCTGGACATTGCTCTGGCCGCGACGATTACGGATACAAAGGAACAGGAAGCCGCCCGTGGGACGGAATTTACTCTGAATCCTTCACTGGATCTCTCAAAGCAGATCAATGAGAAATTTAAAATTGGTGTGAATTACGATTTTACCAAAAGCAATTCAAAGCAAGCGGATTACAAATACACAAAAAGCGTTTTTAGCACTGAATTCCGTTATAGCTTTTAAATCATCGTGAGGAGTTCTCATGTTTTTCCGAATCTTCCAGTATTTTGGAATTTGTCTCATTGTTCTCTTTTGTGCCATCAGTATTTTCTTTGCTACAAATGAGAGAGACCTCACTGCTCAAAGTGAGAAATCTTTCCTCATCACCTATGCTTCTTTCTTTGAAGACCGTTTTTACGATCTCCGAATGAAATTTACGATTGATCCTGCCAAAAAAGACAACCGGCTTGTTCTAGCCGCCATCGACGATCAATCGCTCAATAAAATCGGAAGATGGCCATGGACGCGTTCAAAACACGCTAAGATCATTGATAAGCTTCGCAACTACGGTGCAAAGATAGTTGCGTTCGACGTGTTTTACTCAGAACCCGAAATCGCGTGTAATGCTGAATCTCCTGACAATGCTCTTGCCGAAAGCATAAAAAAATTCCAGGAAATTCCCGGCAACAAAATCATTCTTCCCTACTCAGTGGAAGCAAAGGAATCTGAAAAGATCGATGAAGAATTTTATTTCAAAGACGTTCCAGATCAGCTTCTCAACTTCGTACTCGATACAAAACAGGCCCAGGGAGCTAATCTTCAACCTCAACTTGTGGCCCGAAAAGTTTATCCTATTCCCGTTCTCGCCAATACAGATGTCGGGATCTCTCATATTGAATCCAATTCAGATTCAGACGGCGTTTTCCGCCACTACCCTCTCGTTGCCAATATAGATTCCATCTATTTTCCTTCATTCGCTCTTCAGACTTATGAGTTTCTGACAGGCGATAAAACAACTCTGGAAATTCCAGCTCCTGAAATGGCCTATTTAAAAACAAAAACCGGTACAGTTTTTTTAAATAATATCGGTGAAGCGCGCATTCGATGGCTCGGCGGACTTGATCACTTCCCTCAAGTCTCCATCTTGAAAATCTTTGAGGCCAAGGATGACGATCCTGAAATGAAGCAGATTTTTGGAAACAAAGTCGTCTTCGTCGCTTCAACTGCCTTCGGCGCGCACGATTTAAGAAATACTCCTGTCGACTCTGCTCTTCCAGGAATTGTCTTCCACATGAACATGGTTCACATGCTTCTCGATGGAAAATTTTTCGTCAGCGATTATGATTCAGCGAAAATGTCGTGGTACTTTCTTATCGCAGGCACAATTGTCATTATCGGTGTCATGCTTCTAGGCAACGCCATTCTTGATTTTTTTGTGGTCAATATTCTCATTCTCGCCTTTTTATACATCGATACTTATTACTTCATTCCTAAAGGTTATAATATCCGGCTGTTCTTCTGCTTATTGTCGGTCGTTCTTTGTTACTCATGGTCGACCTTCCTGCATTTTTATCAGTCGAATAAAGAGAAAAAGAAAATCAAAGGAACTTTCTCTCGCTATCTTGCTCCTTCAATCGTCAATGATTTATTAAAAAACCCTGAGAAAGTTCGTCTTGGCGGTGAAAAGAAAAATATCACTGTTTTCTTTTCAGACGTAAGAGACTTTACATCCATTTCTGAAAAACTCACACCGGAGCAACTGACTCATTGTTTGAATAAATATATGACGATGATGACCGACACTCTCTTTGAGCATCAGGGGACCCTGGATAAGTATATCGGCGATGCCATGGTGGCCTATTGGGGAGCTCCTGTGGAAATTGAAAATCATGCATACTGGGCAGTGAAAGGCGCCATTCAAATGATCGAACGTCTTCCGCCTATCAATGAGGAGTTCAAAAGAGAAGGCTTTCCTGTCTTTAAACATGGAATTGGATTAAACACTGGTGAATGTTCTGTCGGTAACATGGGATCAAATCAGATTTTCTCATATACTGCTCTAGGTGATAACATGAACCTTGGGGCCCGCCTTGAATCGCTTTGTAAATTCTACGGCGTTCAATTGAATATTTCAGAATACACAAAGAAGGCCATTCCTCCGGAACTAGCCGGCGAATTCGTTTTCCGCACTCTCGACAAAGTTAAAGTAAAAGGAAAAGAAAACGCCGTTACGATTTATGAGGTTCTGCATCCAGGTCATCATCTCTACAATGAGAAAATGGCCCTGGAAAAATATGAAGCCGCTTTTCAACTTTATCTCAATCAGAAATTTGAAGAAGCTGCGGCGATATTCCGCATGCTTCATGAAAAATTTCCCGAAGATAAATCTTTTGAAAGAATGTTGCACACTTGCGAGGACTTCCTGGATGTTCCCCCTCCTCCTGGTTGGGATGGCACTTATACGCACAAATCGAAATAAAAAAATTCTGGCAGAAAAATTTTTTCCATTATATACAAAGGCCCCGCATACAAAGCGGGGCTTTTTTTTAGGAAAAACCTATGCTTCAGTTAACAAAATTCTATGAGAAGTGTTACGAGGAATACCGTTCGTCCAGCTCCAATTTTTGTCCAGTGGAATTGTTTCAATTTATATCCCGCAAAAGAAAAATCTTATCCCGGAAAAACCTGGGGCATTTTGTAGACTCCATCCTTTGGACTGAAAAACCAGAACTCATTGATCTTCCCACTGTTGATGAAAATTTAAAAAGAGAAATTGTTCTCGGTTTACATTTAAAAAATAAAGTCTGCGGGACTTATAAAAAAACAATTGAACTGCTGTCCCCCATGATCGAAGAAATTAACAGCAAAGAAAACAGACCGGCGCGACTGCTTGAAATAGGAAGCGGCAGTGGACAACTCTCTTTTGCCTTATATGACGAACTTTCAAAAACTCCTCTAAAATTTGAACTCACCGGATCCGACATCGTTCAGAAATATCTGGACGAGTCCAATAATGAATCACGCAAAAAAAATCTTCCAATCGAATTTAAAAAGATCAATGCTTTTCAACTTGAAGAACTTCCGGAAGCTTCCTACGACATTATTTTCTGCCTGCACAGTCTTCATCATTTTACTCCTCAGCAGCTTTCGAAAATCATGGCCGGTACATTTAAAATCTCCTGCAAAGGCTTTTTGGGAGTGGATGGATACCGCGGACTTTTCAATCTCCTGTTTATGATTTTATCCGGTGGAATCAAAAGTCTGGTTTCACTGAATTGCGCTTTTTTTCACGACTCATTCATCTCCGGACGAAAACTTTATTCGGCCAAACAGCTGGAATTAATTTCAAGACTTTCATGTCCCTTCAGTCTGACAACGGCCCGGAATTTAAGACCTGGCCTCACAATGATTAAAATCGAGCACCGCTAAAAGTAAGAGAATATTTGGAGAGCGGGAATTGTCTTCCAAAAGCAATCATTTTAATGTCTCTGCATGAAAAATTTAATCTTACTTATCATGATCTGCACAACAACAACTTCTTGGGCCAAGGCGCCGGCCAAGCTACAGCATCCGCTAGAATTTATCTTTGAAAAAGTGCTGGAGAAAAAGCATCTTGATAAAAGAGACGATGTTCCCTTCCCGAAATTTTATTATCAAAGCAAGACGCCTTTAAAGCAGTTTCAGGACGCCATTGAAAAGCAGTGGGGCTTCAGACCAGACACTTTCACCAATGCGTTTGCCGTTGCCAATAACGAGGTTTATATCCTCGATGATGCCGATTATTACCGCAAACAAAAGCGCTGTATGGACGACTCGGTTGCGCACGAATTGACACATTATCTGCAGACCAAATATCAGAACTGGGACCTCTCGGATGAAAGCCTCGAATGGGAAGCTATTGATATCCAGACGGCCTTCAGACAAGAGAACTGCAAACTGTAAAAAGCTCACCTGTTAAATTTACAGGTTTCCCCTGCGAGCTCTCTTTTTGACATAAAAAGAGAGCATGAAATTTTTTTTACCCCTTTTTTCACTGATTCTGGTCTTCGCCCTGAAGGCCCAGGCTTTCGTTCTTCCGGAAGATTATAAAAATGGGACTGAAGTGTGCGAAGAACATGCTCAGGAACGCCAGGGAGAATTTTTTCAATGGGTCAATGTCCCTGTCGATTATTCTGATCTCTCAAAAGGTCAGACCCAAATTTATGCTTATACCAAAAAAGTTTTTAATCCCGATTTGCCGACAGTCATTTTTTTTACAGGAGGGCCCGGTGTAAGTTCCAGGGCCACAGAGTTTGCACTTCCCCACACGAATGTTCTTTTCTTTGAACAGCGAGGCATTTCATGTTCGCGCCCGAAAACAAAAGTGCTTTTTCTCAATCCTGATTTTTATAGCTCAGAAAATACAGCTAAAGATGCTCTCGCCGTGATTAAGGCCTGGGGACTTTCTCAGGTGAGCGTTTTCGGTCACTCTTACGGAACTATTCCTGCGACGGTCTTTGCTTCACTTTTTCCGAGCGCTACCAGAACACTTATTCTTGAAGGAGTCGTTTACCGCGCTGATGAAACACTTTGGCTCACAGAAACGCGTGATCAATTATTGCAAAATGTTTTCAATTCCATGACCGCAGAAGAAAAACAAAAAATTCTTGAACTTTCAAAAAGTAATCTTGTTCCAAATTCATGGTTTTCAAAAATTGGAAATATGATGCTGTATCTAAATAACGGAACTGAAGCTTACAAAACCTTTTTGCAGGGAATTCTCTCCAACAACGATATGGATCTCCCTTCCTTCATCAATAATTTTTTCCCTGATCCAAACAAGCCTGAAGAAACTTTCAGTTTTGGTGATGTGACAATGGGGATGATCGCCTGTCGCGAAATGAGTATGGCGGATCCGAGAATGAGTTTAACCACCATTTTTAAAAACAGCGTACTTGTCAGTGATCACAACAATGCAGACAGGAAGGCCATGTGTGCTCCACTCGGGCTCGAAAATGCTTATCAAACAAACACTCCGTTTAAAGCAGACAATTACCCGGTGAAAGTGAAAGTCATCTATCTTTTAGGTGAAACCGATGGAGCTACACCGTTAGAGCAGGGTCTTGCTCATTATGAAAAAGTCGCCATTGGATTGAAGTCTGCGCTTGTGATGAAAAACGGCGGACATCTTCCCTCTTTAGGACTGCTAAAAGACAATCGCGACTGTAGCGGTGAAGAATGTGATTCCTTAAAACAAAATATTCTTCAAACAAAAATCTTTGAAAAACTTATCAGAGCAGAAACAATTGAGAAGTCACTCATTGAAGAGTTCAACAGTGCCGGTGAATTAAAGTGGAACATTCACTAAAGACTGAACAATCTTGGTATACGAAGGCGTTTTGAATTCACTGATCATTTTTGGAATAATTACTTTCGTACTGAAGGTCTGAGTTTTATCTTTTTGGGCCTTCAAAAATTCCTCCACAAACATTTCTGCAATCAGGATGACTTTTGAAAGCGGTGATAAATCTTCCATATAGAATTTTACAAAGCCTTTCCCTTTCTTCATTCCATGATGTTGTTTAATTAAAACATCGGCCCCCATCGGACAACGTTTGTATCCAACCACCATTTCAGCTGCAAGTTTAGCGTGATTGAGGACATCATCTTTTTCTTTTTCAGTCAGCTTGTCATTTTCAATAAGATCTTTCTCGATCGAAAGATCTGGATATTTGAGGTAAATCGGAGCGAGAAAAATATCATGGAAAAAGAGAACGAAATTGATTTTCTCAACCTGAGACTCTCCTCCCCATGTGACGTTTTTAATCATGTGATAGGCCACATAGGCCGTGATCATTGAGTGAGAAAAAATATAGCCGTCTTTGTTTGCCATTAAAATGGTCAATAGAGATCTAAGACCGGGACTTTCGCGTGAAACATCCGCCATGACTTTTGCTGATGCTGTGGCGATTTCCTGCATTTGTTGCTTGATCTCATCACTGGAGAATAAATTGGCCGCGGCAAATTCATAGCCATTGGCGAGTGCCGAGACCTTTTTCTCTGAAGTTGCTCCCTCAAGATTTTTTAACGAAGCCGTGATTTTCTCAATGATCGTCAGGGAGATTTTGTTGATGACTTTCAGGCGATCAGAGCTGCTGACATACAAATGATCAATTCCTTCCTGTTCAAGCGACTTCAAAGGCTCTGCCATTGGATCTTCAGCGCGCACGAGAAGCTTGTAATCATTCCCTACTTTTTTATAAATCGGACAAGGAGCAATCCCCAATCCTTTGAGAGGAGGAAAAGAAACGGGATAATAGGAACCGACATTGAGTTCGGCCATTTGTTTGGCGGTAACACCAAGAACCTTAGCAGCAGTCTTTAATACGCTCTGAATATTAAATTTACCGCTGACTCCGTAAACATTGTCGCGAATGACTTCATCTTTTGAAGTACCCGTCACAACCATCGGAATTTTTAAACCGTAAGAATTAAGATGAGAACTGATAGCCGTAGCGGCAGGCTCTTTATTGACTGATTCGAGAGTGACAATGAGTTCGTAATTATTCTTTGCCACAAGCTGTTCAATTGCGGCCGGAACACCTGTGACAAGCACAGTTTCGGCCGCAAGATAAACCTCTAGGTTCAGAACGTATAAAAGATTAATGAATTCGTTGTCAGAAACAACAATTGTTTTTCTCATTCACTAATACTTTAGCAGACTAACCATTCCGTTATAAATTCTTTCTGTATCCGGCAAAATTGCACGTTCCAGGATTCTGTTAAACCCGACTGGAGTGAACGGAGAACCAACTCTCTTCACCGGTGCATCGAGGTGCTCAAACGCTTTGTCGTTGATAATCCCGACTAATTCACCACCGAATCCACCGAAGACTTTATCTTCGTGAACAATCAGACAGCGGTTTGTTTTCTTGATTGAATTAAGGATCGCTTCTTCATCAAGAGGAATAAGTGAACGAAGGTCAATCACTTCTACATCGTATCCTTCACCCGCCAGTTTTTCGGCCGCTTCAAGACACATGTGAGTTGTGTTTCCATAAGTGATGACAGTGAGATCTTTTCCTTCTCTTCTCACGCGAGCTTTACCAAACGGAACTTCGAAATCTTCCGGAATTGGAGTCATGGCCTGTTTAGAGTTGTAAAGCGCTTTTGGTTCAAGATAAAGCGTCGGTCCTTCACTTCTCATTGCTGTACGGATCAATCCGGCAGCATCGTCAGCAAATGACGGACAAACAATTCTTACACCCGGAATCGCAGTCAGTGATCCTTCAAGGTTTTGCGAGTGGTACAGACCACCACCGATATAACCACCAGACGCGAGTCTGATTAAAATATTTGGCGTGAAGGCTCCGTTACTTCTCCAGTAATCGTGAGAGCATTCAATATATTGTTCCATCGCCGGCCAGAAGTAATCGGCGAATTCAGCGCCTTCTACGACTACGCGGATATCTTTTCTGAAACGTGAGAAACCGTTTGCTGTTCCTAGAATGAAGTCTTCAGCAATCGGCCCGTTGAACACGCGCTCTTTACCGAATTCCTGTTGCATTCCTTTTGAAACGTTGAAGATCCCGCCTTTTTCTTTATTGGCCATATCCTGGCCCCAGATAAATGTATTTGGGTTGTGACGGAATTCTTTTTTCAACTGAGCATTAATCGCGTCGATGAATTTTACCGGTTCACTTTGGTCATTGTGAGTTCCATCGGGATATTTAGTTGAAACATAAGCTTCCGGCCAGAGGTTATCGAAGATTGAATCTGGACTAGGGTTTGGTGCTTTCATTGCCGCTTTATGAGCGTCGAGAACAACTTCTTTCATTGCCTCTTCAATAGCGATCAATTCTTTTTCAGTGAAAACTTTTGCATCGATAAGCTCTTTTCTGAAACGTGGCAACGGATCCTGAGCTTTTGCTTCAGCTCTTTCGTCTTCATCGCGGTACCATTCATGTTTATCAGAGTTCGAGTGATTTCCGATACGCACACACATCGCATGAACGATGACCGGCTCACATTTTTCAATGGCAATTTTTCTGGCTTCTTCCATTGCGCTCATTGAATCAAAAACATCTTTTCCATCGCAGTGGATGATGTTCAAGTTCAAAAAACCGGTGAAGTTATCCGCCACTCTTTCATTGGCAGTTTGATCGCGTTTTGGAACGGAAATACCGTAACCATTGTCCTGGAAAACAAAGATCACTGGAAGTTTTTCAGTAGAAGCACCATTGATAGCTTCATACACGTAGCCTTCTGAAACAGACGATTCCCCTTGAGAAGAAATCGCTACCCCTTTGTGCTTGTAGCGCTTCATCGCTCTCGCCACACCAACAGCGTGAAGAGTATGGTTCCCTGTACAGCTTGAAACGTTGTGAATATTCCACTCCGGCTTGGCAAAGTGGTTACTCATGTGACGCCCGCCTGAAGCGATATCCGTAGCTTTTGAAATCCCGTTGAGAATAATTTCTTCCGCGCTGATGCCGGCAGAAACCGCTGACAGCATGTCGCGGTAGTAAGGGAAGAAATGATCTTCGCCTCTGGTAAACGTCTGACCGATCGCCAGCTGAATTCCATCGTGTCCTGCATAAGGAGCGTGATAAGACCAGCCGATGGCCTGCTTCAGGTAATTTGGAGCGCGTTCATCCAGCATTCTTCCAAGTGTCATCAGCTCATACCATTTTTTGAGCGTCGCTTTCGGTGTGTTTTTAACCGAATATTTTTTTTCAACTTTTGTAAGCATAGCTACCTCGAGATAATTTGAAGTTTAAATTTTTCCAATGATTAAAAATTTTTAAGTATTTTATGGTAACAAAATTTTTTTCATTCTACAATTTGTCGACTTAAAAAGTGCACCATCTAACGCTTTAGACAAAGGAGAGATTATGCCTGTAGCAACCCCGGATCAATATAAACAAATGCTCGCTAACGCCAAAAAAAATGGATATGCGTACCCAGCAATCAACGTCACGTCTATGTCGACGGCCAATGCTGCACTAAAGGCCTTTGCTGATAAGAAATCTGACGGCATAATTCAGGTCTCTACGGGTGGTGGTAAGTTTGCTTCCGGCCAGGGGGTTGGAAATATGGCCCTAGGGGCGATCTCTCTTGCCCAACACGTCCACTTGATGGCGGAAAAATACAATGTCCTCATCGCGCTTCACACCGATCACTGCCATCCGCAATATGTTGAAAGCTTCATGCTTCCGCTTGTGGCCGAAACGGAAAAAAGAAGAGCTAAAGGACTTCCCAATTTATTTAACTCGCATATGTTCGATGGTTCTGAACTTCCATTAACAGAAAATATCAAACAATCAAAAGCGCTTCTTGAGCGTTTTGCAAAAAGTGAACTTATTCTTGAAGTAGAAACAGGTGTTGTCGGCGGTGAAGAAGACGGCCACAACAATGAACACGCTCCAGCAGATAAACTTTATACAACTCCTGATGAAATGGTGGAAATTGCCCGCGCACTTCGCCCTATCGGATCTTTCATGTACGCTGCGACTTTTGGAAACGTACACGGCGTTTACAAACCAGGAAACGTCAAACTTCGCCCGACTATTTTAAGAGATGGACAAGCGGCAGTAAGAGAAGCATTTGGAAAAGAAGCTGAACACTTTCTCGTTTTCCACGGTGGTTCAGGATCGGAACTTTCTGAAATTCACGAGACACTTGGCTACGGCGTTGTGAAAATGAATATTGATACAGACACACAATATGCCTTCACAAGACCTGTGGTTGATTACATGTTGAAGAATTATGACAAAGTTTTAAAGATCGACGGTGAAGTCGGCTCTAAAAAACATTACGACCCTCGCGAATGGAATAAGGTCGCTGAGACTGGGATGACAGAAAGAATTGCCCACGCCTGCGATGATTTAAAGAGCAGCGGTAAATCTCTCTTATTGTAATCGCATCGCCTAACCACCTGAAAACACTTCGATTTATAACTCGGGCCCTTCAGGGGCCCGAACTTGTCAGCCTTTTTCTTTTGGAAAATTCGAAAGCGTGTCAAAATATTGGGAGACCTTTTTTAGGAGTCATTCTCAATGAAATGGACGCTATTTTACCCTGCTACTTTCGCCCTTCTTCTTCCTCTCTTGTCTTCCACTGCTCACGCTGAAAAAAATCTGATCCTGCTTGGCGGTGGCGGTGAACCTAAAAACATGAGCACGACCATTTTTGATAACACGCTTACAGAGATGGATAAGTTTCTTAATACCAATAAATGGAAAAGCGTCATCAGCTTTAACGGCGGGCATTCTCAGACCGATGCCATGATCACAATGAAGTTTGATAATGCTGCCGTGAAAACGTCATTTTCTCAAAACAATTACAACACTATCATCAAGGCCTATGAACAAAAGATCAAAAACGGTGAAATAAAATCCGGTGATCAGCTGATGATCATGATCGATACACATGGTGCTGAAAAAAATAGTAAGGATCAAGCCTCGACTCACGAAATCGCCGTAGGCCAGGCTCCGGCGACGACGAATCTCAACAGCCTTGAAGGAACTCCGACTGTCAGTCTTGATACTCTTCGTACGCTGACTGAACTGGCGAAAGAAAAAGGAATTAAACTCGCTATTATGGATTTCAGCTGTCACTCGGGAAACACTCTCGCTCTGGCCAATGAAAATACTTGTGTCATCTCATCGACAGGGACTAAGCACTTCGGCTACAACACGTTTTCAGAAACTTTTATTCAAAACATGAAAGCAGGAAAATCTCTTGAAGACGTTTTCCTCACTGTGAGAAAAGAAACACGCGACAATTCTTTTCCGATGATTTCTTCGGCGGAAGGGAAGGCAATCAATCAGGAATTTTATCCCGCGATTACTCCTTATTTGTATTATTATGAACGCGAACAGCGCCTCGATAAGATGACAGACTACCTGCTCGCTTCTTCGACCAACCTTGGCGTTTGTCAGAGAAAAAATCAGTTTGATGATTTAATGGGCCAGCTGGAAAGTCTAAGAGCACTCAACATGCTCAATGCCAATAAATCTATGCCGGAAATTGAGCGGATCAAATCGCTTCTAGTAGAATACAAAAATAAACAAGACCGCTACATTAATCTCGTCCGCTCTTGGGGAGCACCTGAACTTGATCGAAAAGAATCGTTTACCGGTATTGGTGTTTCAGGCAAACGAAAAGAATCTATGACGGGGAACTATACCTGGAAGAATCTGGTTGAAATGGATTTCGATACAATCATCAAGAATGTATCAAGTGCTAAACTGGGAACAAAAGATCCGCAAACTCAAGCGCAGTTTCAAGCTTCAATTGATATGCACACAAAGGCCCGTGATAAACAAAGAGAGATTCTCGCACGCTATCCAAACCTGAAAGGTTATAAACAAAAATTCAGCGAGGCCATCCAGGATTTCCAGGGAACCTACGCCATTGCCAATAAAATTGCACTCGAGGAAAGAAAGCTATACGATAATATGTATACAAATCTCAAACAGGAAAAAAAGACATCTAATCCTTGCAGAGGTTTTGTATTATAAAACTTCTCTCAAGGTAATGAATGAACTTAAAAAGGATTTTAATCATTATAGCACTCGCCTTCTCACAGGCGGGTTATTCTTCCTGCGGAACCTATCTCTTACGCGCGCAAGTGATGATGAAAGATGGTTTCTCTTCTTTGGTCATCAATCCGGGAACGCGCTCTGAAATCAATTTAAAAGTTGAATTTAACGAGTCCGCAAAACTCTCACCTTTCATCGGTCGCTTGATTGAAACGAAAGGAAAAATCGAAGAAAAAATGGATCACACTCGCGGAGTAGTGGCGAGCCTGGGCCCGATCTCTCCTCTTTCTCCCGATCCTCTCTCGCAAACCAAAGGGACTAAGATGGAACTTCTTTCCAAAGAAGATTGCAAATAAGTGAGAAAAAGCACTCTCTTAAAACTCATGAATTTCTGGCCGCCATTTTTAGGTGCCGGCATTCGCGTCGAGTACATGGCCCCCGACTACCATGAAATAAAAGTTTCAATGCGCCTTAAATTCTGGAACCGCAATTACGTCAACACTCACTACGGCGGCTCACTCTATTCAATGACCGATCCTTTTTACATGTTGATGCTTATGCAAATTTTGGGAAGAGACTTTATCGTCTGGGATAAGGCTGCCAGCATTCGTTTCAAGAAACCTGGCA
>Ga0208885_100359_pt1 | contig 18497 bp, 16 predicted proteins | sample LakWasMe74_LOW10_2_FD_183902 | JGI IMG/M metagenome (GOLD analysis project Ga0208885, IMG submission 183902) | Freshwater sediment methanotrophic microbial communities from Lake Washington under simulated oxygen tension - Sediment Metagenome... | ecosystem: Environmental > Aquatic > Freshwater >...
TTGGGTAATATCGTCGAGGTTGATTTTCAGGGAAGTCATGGGAACACCACCTTCTTTCAGTTTAAGTTTTGTTAATTTCGATCAACAAGCCGTCTAAGGTTTTGGGCGCATCAAACCGACGGGGGCGCTCAACATACCCCAAGACCGCTTTCGCTAACAGGCAAGAATGGATGCCTTCAAAACCGGATTACAGCTTGGTCGATAACAGCCAAAACCCTTTCCGGCGGGGTAATATTCACGCGTTTGGCTTTGCCCAAACATTGTTAACCGGTTCGTGTTATTTGGGGCATCCTTCCATTTTATAAATGGCGTAACCCTTCTTGTCGATGTCCGCTTTCATATCAGCCGAGGCTTCGACGCTGTGATAGAAGTAACAGTTCTCCGGGGTAACGACGGCATCTTCCAGACCGATGCCGGCCAGCCATTGTTTGGCACAGCTAAGCGCTTTTTGTTGGTCCTCTTCATCCAATATCACATTAAAATGCAGTTTTTTGCCTTGCGCGGTTTTTGCGTAAGTGTCGAAGACATGTGAGAGGGTCATCAGTTTTCTCCCTTGTTGTTGGACCGGATAGGGTTGAGCAGGGTACGTTCGCGCAACATGTAAAAGTAAGAAATCTTCTATTTCTCCAAATAGGTATAAGACGTCAACCCCGCAATCAGCTCCTGCTCATAGTCCTGCCGCAGCTGCTCGCTAAGATCGCTGTTAGCCAGTTTTTCCCGGTAGGCGGTTTTTAAATCGTCGCTGTTGATATGCACATAGTCCAGCAGATCATCGACATGTTCGCCTTCATGCAGGTCGTAAAAATGGTAGCCTTTATCGTCGAGTTTTATGTTGATGGAATGGGTATCGCCGAACAGGTTGTGCATGTCGCCCAATATTTCCTGATACGCGCCGACCATAAAAAAGCCGATCAGGTACGGCTCATTGCTGTCTATTTCATGCACCGGCAGGGTTTTTTCAATATTTTGCCCGTCGATATATTGGTCGATGCGGCCGTCGGAATCGCAGGTTAAATCCTGGATAACGGCGCGGCGCGTAGGCTGTTCGTCCAGCCGGTGTATCGGCATGATCGGGAAGATTTGATCGATACCCCAAATGTCGGGCATGGACTGGAACAGCGAGAAATTGCAAAATACCTTGTCGGCCAATTTCTCGTTCAGTTCCTGCAATATCGCAGCCTCGCTTTGATTGTTGGGGTTTAGCTTATTTTGGAGCTGGCGGCACAACAGCGCATAGCTGTTCTCCGCCTCGGCCAGTCCGGTAATGCTCAGTTTGTCCTGGGTAAATTGGGCTCGGGCTTCCGATAAATCGAACTGCGCATCGTGATAATGCTCGACCAAGTTGTCCGGTTCCGGTAAGGCTTGCAGCTCGGCGTGATTGGTGTAAACCGATTCAATATCGGTCACGTTGGTGATCAATACCGCATGATGAGCGGTCAGCGCGCGACCCGATTCGGTGATGATGTCGGGCTGCGACACCTGCTTTTCGGCGCAAATGTCGGCAAAACTGCGCACGATATTCTGGGCGTATTCATCCAGGCTGTAGTTGATCGACGATTCGCGCCGAGAATGGCTACCGTCGTAATCCACGCCCAGCCCGCCGCCGGCATCGACGATTTTTACATTAGCGCCCAGACGATGCAGTTCAACGTAAAACTGCCCGGCTTCTTTCAGGGCTATTTTGATGTCGTGAATGTTGGCGATTTGCGACCCCATGTGAAAGTGCATCAGTTTCAGCGTATCCAGCAAACCGGCTTGCTTAAGGCGCTCGACCAGCAGCAGCACTTCATGGGCATGAAGACCGAATTTGGATTTTTCGCCGCCGCTGTTTTGCCATTTCCCGGCGCTGATGCTGGACAGCCTGATCCTGACGCCCAGTTGCGGCTTGATGTTAAGGCGCGCCGCTTCCTCGATAATCAGTTCCAGTTCCAAGGGCTTTTCAATGACCAGATACAGATTCAACCCCATTTTCAGGCCGATCAGCGCCAGACGGATGTAAGCGCGGTCCTTGTAGCCGTTGCAGACCACCACGCCTTTGTTGGACAGCGCCATAATCGCCAGCAATTCCGGCTTGCTGCCCGCTTCGAGGCCGATGTTGTCGGCCGCCAGAATGCCTTCGACCACCTTGCGTTGCTGATTGACTTTGATCGGATAAACCGGCGTGTAGTTGCCCTGGTAATCGTTATTGACGCAGGCTTTCTGGAAAGCATTGGATAGCTGGGTAACGCGGTCTTTTAAAATATCGGTAAAACGCACCAGTACCGGCAAGGATAGCTTTTTGTCGTTTAACGATTGGGCGATTTCGTACAAATCCAGTTGCACGTCCTTATCGGAACTGGGTTTTACGCTGACATGCCCGGCGGCGTTGATCGAAAAATAGCCTTGTCCCCAACTGTCTATCGCGTAGGTTTGGGCGGATTGACTGGTCGTCCAGGTATTATTCACTGCTTATCTCCGTTTGGGTAAATACTATGAAATTCACAAAAAACATCGGCTAAAAAATTAAAAGATCATCACCACGAAGAGCAAAACATAAACTTCGTGTCTTAATGTAGGGTCAAATGCCACGGACTTATGGCATTCAAACGAGAAAGTAAATGCCCGCGGCCAGCCATGTCAGCAGCAGTAGCAGCCAAGGAAGCCAGTGCTGTCGATAAACTATACGCTGTTGTATTTCAGGATCATCCGATTCTATCGATTGCTGCTTTTGAGTTGATACTTTCTTGAGCTTTCTGTTCAAGTCCCTGGCTTTTTCTTTTTGCTGCTTTTTATAGAGATCAATGCCTTTTTGAATGCCTTGAGCAATCAGCCTGGTTTGCTCTTTGGTTTGAGAGGGACGTTGAGTTCCTCGGGCTATTTTCAGCGCGTCCTCTTGAGTCTGCTGTGATGGCTTTTGATAACTATTTTTGGTCATGATGGTATTTTGATAATGAATGCTTCACTAAATTATACTGTGTACGGTCACGGATGAGGACAATCAAATTACCCATGTCGCTGTTCAACGCGAAACACAACATTCTTTTCTAACAAGCTCCCAGCGATGCGTTGACTAAGCCTCCTGCAAAAGAAGCATTACTTCCCCGGCCGCATAAATTTAATGGGACAATAGAACACATTTTCATTACCACAGTAAGTACAATGCTACAAACTCAAAGGACAACATGATAACGGGCGAACTTAGAAGCCAGGTTGATAAAATATGGGAAGTATTTTGGACAGGAGGCATCAGTAATCCACTCACCGTGATTGAACAATTCACCTTTTTGTTATTTCTTCGCCGACTGGACGAACAACAACTATTAGCGGAAAAGAAAGCCAATACCGTCGGTATCAGCATCCAAAACCCCATCTATCTTGATACGCACAAGAAATTTCGCTGGCATACTTTTAAAAACCTGGACCCTGAATCCATGTTCGCGCTGTTCACCCAGCCGCAAGCCGACAGCGACAACCTCACCACCTTTGAACATATGAAGCAGCTGGGCAGCGATGTCGGCGTATTTGCCAGATTCATGAAGGGCGCAACCTTTATGATTCCCACGCCTAAGCTGCTGGATCAAGTCGTGCAGATGATCGATAAAATCCAGATGGATGATAGAGATACCAAAGGCGATCTGTACGAATACCTGCTCTCTAAAATAGCCACTGCGGGAACTAACGGACAATTCAGAACGCCGCGGCACATCATTAAAATGATGGTGGAAATCATGCAGCCGACCAAGGAAGACACCTTGTGCGATCCGGCTTGCGGCAGTGCCGGATTTTTGGTGGCGACCGGCGAATATGTCCACGAAAAACACCCCGACTGGTTTCATGACCAAACCTTTAGAACGCACTACAACAACGCCATGTTTACCGGACTTGAATTTGACAGCACCATGTTGCGCATTGGAGCGATGAACCTGCAATTACATGGTATCGATAACCCTGAACTGATCGGCCGGGATGCCTTAAGCGAAGCCAATGCGGAGCTTCGCGACCGATACAGCCTAATCCTAGCCCATCCGCCGTTTAAAGGCTCTTTGGACTATGACAGCGTAGAAAGCTCTTTGCACAAAACCGTTAAAACCAAAAAGACCGAATTACTGTTCCTGGCTTTAATGTTGCGCATGTTAAAGATCGGCGGGCGTTGCGCGGTGATTATTCCTGACGGCGTACTGTTTGGCTCATCCAATGCCCATAAACAGCTGCGGGAAACCCTGCTCAGCAAACACAAACTCGATGCCGTTATCTCCATGCCCAGCGGCGTGTTTAAACCGTATGCCGGAGTGAGCACCGCTATAGTTGTGTTTACCAAAACCAATAACGGCGGCACGGATAACGTCTGGTTTTATGATATGCAGGCCGATGGTTATAGCCTGGATGATAAACGCAGCCCCATTGCTAATAACGATATACCGGACATCATTAGCCGTTTTGGCCAACGTGATCAAGAACATCAACGCAGCCGCACCGAGAAAAGCTTTCTGGTGCCATTGGCTGAAATTAAAGGTAACGACTGGGATTTGAGTATTAATCGTTATAAAGAGATCGTTTATGAAGAAGTGGGCTATGCGGCTCCGGCGCAGATTATTGCGGATATTGAGCAGTTGGATGTGGAGCGTAATCAGGCTTTGCAATTATTGAAGGGGTTACTTAAGTGATACCTTTGGTCACAATAAAAAATGCATTTGAATTTGTTAGAAATGGACTTTCAATTAAACAAAGTGATAATTCTGTAGGTTTTCCAATAACTAGAATTGAAACTATTTGGAACTCAAGTATTGATATTAATCGTTTTGGTTATGCAGATATTAAAGATATAGAAAAATATAAAAATAACCTATTAGCTGATGGTGATATTCTCATGTCACATATTAATAGCCCTAAGCACTTAGGAAAGTCTGCTATATATGAAGGCACTCCAAAACAATTGATACATGGAATGAATCTTTTGAATTTAAGACCCAATAGAAAGATTTCATTACCTAAGTATCTTTACTTTTATCTCAATTCAGATTACTTCAAGAATCAAATAAAGAAAATTAGCAATCAATCTGTTAATCAAGCTAGTTTTTCATCGGGAAACTTAAAAAAGTTAAAAATCCCCCTCCCGTCCTTACCGGAACAACAAAAGATTGCCGCTATTTTAGATGCAGCGGATAGCCTAAGACAAAAAGACCAACAACTGATTGAAAAATACAATGCCCTTAGCCAATCTTTGTTTTTGGAGATATTCGGTGATCCAGCGAGTAACCCAATGGGATGGGACAAGAAATCACTTAAGGAAGTTGGTGTTATCTACACTGGCAATACACCCGCGAGAGAAAATTTAGAATATTATGGAAGTGATATTGAATGGATTAAAACGAATAATATTAATACGCCTAATATGTATTTAACCCCAGCTGAAGAGCACCTATCTGAAGCAGGGTTGAAAATCGGCAGATGTGTTGAACCAGGCTCTTTATTGGTTACCTGTATTGCAGGAAGTAAAAAGGTTATTGGCAACGTTGCAATAGCGGATAGAAAAGTGGCATTTAATCAGCAAATTAATTCATTTACCCCCTTTAAAGGTAATGTTTTATTTTTCTATTCTTTATTTATAGCTGGTAAGAAACATATACAGTCATTTAGCACTGACAGCATGAAGGGGATGATAAATAAAAGTAAATTTGAAAGTATTGATTTTATTATTCCCCCAATCACTCTACAAAACCAATTTGCAGAACGAATCCAATCCATTGAGTCCCAAAAACAACAAGCCCAAGCCAGCCTGCAAAAATCGGAAGCTTTATTTAACAGCCTGCTACAGCGTGCCTTTAAAGGTGAGTTGACCTAGTTCCCGCGCGCCGCGTGGGAACCGAGTACGGGACGCGCTGCGTCCTACTCCTCGACGCTGGCGCGTCATGAACTGCATTCCCACGCAGCGCGTGGGAACGAGATAAAAGACGCCTGGCTCAAGCCAGCCTGGAAAAAGCAGGAGCTTTGTTTAACAGCCTGCTACAGCCGTGCCTTTAAAGGCGAGCTAACGGCTTAACTGCTCTACGTTACAAGTTAAGCTATACTCCGGTGTAAATTGATATTTTAATTTGAGGCCAATTCCATGCGTCCTTCTACTGCTTTAAATACTTACCGCGATCAAATTAAGGCCATTGTTTTGGCGCATCATACGACTAATGCGCGTGTTTTTGGTTCGGTTATACGTGGTGAAGATACCGAAACCAGTGATCTTGATTTATTGGTAGAACCAACGCCTGCTACATCATTAATGGATATTGGCGCCATACGTCTTGAACTAAAAGCCCTGCTGGGCGTTAATGTTGATGTTGTGACACCGAATGCCTTGCCTGACTCTTTTCGAGACCAAGTCGTTAGCGAGTCGATTCCTGTATGAGCAAAGACTGATTATGACCTAGTTCCCACGCGCCGCGTGGGAACCGAGTACGGGACGCGCTGCGTCCTGCTCCTCGACGCTGGCGCGTCGCGAACTGCATTCCCACGTAGCGCGTGGGAACGAGAATTTACTAAAAACCAGGAACACATCATGGGTCGATCTCGCTATAAAATTTACGAGCAGCAAGCGCCTCACTTTCTGACCTGTACGGTAAACAACTGGATACCGATATTTACCCGTCCGGTAACGGTTCAAGTCATTTTAGACGCATTAGCCTATCGTCAAGAGCAACGCGATCTAAAAGTTTACGCTTATGTTATTTTGGAAAACCATCTGCATTTAATTGCGCAATCGACAGCATTGCAAGCAGAAATAAGCAGTTTTAAATCCTGGACGGCCAAGCGCTTACTTGAAGTGCTTGAAACTCAAGGAGCCGAACGAATACTCAAGCAATTGGCTTTTTATAAAAAGGCGCACAAAACAGATCGTGATTATCAGGTGTGGGAGGAAGGCTCACATCCTCAGCAAATCCAAAATGATGAGATGATGCGGCAAAAAATTGAATACATACATAATAACCCGATAAAACGGGGTTATGTCGATAATCCTGTGCATTGGCGTAACTCCAGCGCTCGCAACTACTCAGGAGAAGATGGGGTTTTAAAAATAAACACCGATTGGTTTAATTAAACTTGACGCTGGCGCGTCTTGAACTGCATTCCCACGCGGCGCGTGGGAACGAGATAAAGGATATAACAATGAGTAACTTCAACTTTATTAAAATGGATTTTCCTGATTTATATGCCGATGCAGTGGAAGCAGAGAAGTTTACTTTTATATCGCCCACTTCTACCGCTGTGTTTTGTCGCAGTACCTTTGAGAATGCGGTGAACTGGCTTTATGATCATGACGCCAAATTAACACGCCCTTGGCGTTCTGATTTAAGCACCTTGATGCATGAGCCTGCTTTTAGTGCGCTGTTTAACCGTGCATTGTTTGCCGAACTTAACCTGATCCGTAAAACCGGCAATGCGGCGGTGCATGGCACTAAGATTAGCGAACAGGATGCGTTAGCCTGTTTAAAGTATTTATTCCGGTTTTTACGTTTTTTGGCTATTTACTACGGCAAAAAAACACCTGAGACTCAGATTTTTGATGAATCCTTAATCCCTGCGGTTCACGCGCCTGCTACCGACCAGCAACAACACATACAACGGTTAATCGCTGATTTAGACCATAAAAACCAGGTCTTTCGTGAAGCGGAGCAAGCACAAAGTCTGTTAGCCAAAGAAAACGGTGCGCTGAAAGCGCAGCTTGAACAACAGCGTGTTGATATATCAGCGCGTAAGGCCGAGCGGGAAAAGTCTGTCGATGTCAGCGCCGCTATCCCTCTATTAGTCTCCGAAGCTGAAACCCGCCGCCGTTATATTGATTTATCGTTAAAGGAATGTGGCTGGAATAATTTGCGTGAAGGACGTGAGCTGGAATATGAGGTAACCGGTATGCCGCTAAGCACTAATCCTAGTGGTTTGGGGTATGTCGATTATGTTTTATGGGGTGATAACGGTTTGCCTTTGGCAGTAGTTGAAGCGAAGAAGACTATGGTCAGCCCTAAAAAAGGCAAGCATCAAGCAGAACTCTATGCCGACTGTTTACAAAACATGCACGGGCAGCGGCCTGTTATTTTTTATAGCAATGGCTTTGAAACTTATTTGTGGGATGACTTGTTCTCTGTTGAACGGGATGTCCAGGGCTTTTACAGTAAAGACGAGTTGCAGCTATTGATTGATCGCCGGTCTAACCGGACTGATTTGCGTGAGTTTAAGGTTAATAAGGATATTGCCGGACGCGCTTATCAATTGGAAGCTATCACGCGTGTGGCTGAGAATAGTGTCATAGTCAACCGGCAGGGAGAGCTACGCGGCCGGGCGCGGCAAAGTTTATTGGTGATGGCGACAGGCAGCGGTAAAACCCGCACGGCTTCGGCCATTGTTGATATGTTGACTAAGTGCAACTGGGCTAAACGGGTGCTGTTTTTAGCGGATCGCAATGCTTTAGTCACTCAAGCTAAAAATGCGTTTAATGAGTATCTACCCCATCTATCGGCTATCGATTTAACCAAAGAACGTGAAGATAACGGCACGCGCTTGGTGTTTTCTACTTATCCGACCATTATGAATAGGATTGACGGCATGCTTGCCGAAGACCAAAGGTTTTATGGCGTGGGGCATTTTGATTTAATTATTATTGATGAGGCGCATCGCTCGATCTATCAAAAATACAAAGCCATTTTTGATTACTTTGATGCCATGCTGGTCGGGCTGACGGCTACGCCTAAAACAGAGGTGGATCGCAATACCTATGGCTTGTTTGGTATTGAAGACGATAATCCGACCTTTGCTTATGAGCTGGATAAGGCCGTCGCTGAAAAACATCTTGTGCCGCCTAAAGCAAAGTCCGTTCCGTTGAAGTTTTTACGTGAAGGCATCAAGTACAAAGAGTTATCGGACGCTGAAAAAGAAGAGTACGAGTTGAAGTTTGGCGACCCCGGCGCAGGTGAAGCGCCGGATGAAATCTCCAGCGCTGCTTTAAATGCCTGGCTGTTTAATACCGATACCGTAGACAAAGTGCTGAACCATTTAATGTCTTCGGGCATTAAAGTGCAAGGCGGCGATAAGTTGGGCAAGACCATTATCTTTGCCAAAAACCATGAGCATGCGCTGTTTATCGAGCAGCGGTTTAATAAAAATTACCCTGAGCATGCCGGTAAGTTTTTGCGCGTGATAGATAACTATGAGACTAAGGCGCAGAATTTATTAGAGATCTTTGTCGATAAATATGAAGAACATGACCCGCAGATAGCGGTGTCTGTGGATATGATGGACACGGGCGTCGATGCGCCCAGAGTGGTTAATCTGGTTTTCTTTAAGCCGGTTAAGTCATCAACCAAGTTTTGGCAGATGATTGGCCGCGGTACGCGTTTATGCCCGGATTTGTTTGGCCCTGGTTTTAATAAAAAGGAATTTGCTATTTTTGATTATTGCCAAAACTTTGAGTTTTTTGGCGTTAATCCCGACGGTATTGAAGGCGGCGTGGTTAAAAGCCTAACGCAACAGGTGTTTGAAGGCCAATTAGAAGTGGCTTTATTAATACGCGAAAAAACCGACAGTACCGATGATCAACGTGCGCTTGCTGAATCTTATTTAAGCGAATTGCATCAGTTAGTTACCGGCTTGGATAGCAATCGATTTGTGGTTAAAGCCGAAATGCAGGCAGTCGTTGAATATAGCGATAAAGCACGTTGGGCAAACTTATCTAAAGGCGACATGCTGGAGGTGAATGCGCACTTATCCAAATTGATATTGCCTAACAAAGACGATGATGAACTTGCCAGACGTTTTGACATATTGATTTTAAATTACCAGCTTGCCTTATTAACAGGTGCCTACAGCACTGATCGCTATATCAATAAAATCAGCGGTACCGCTAAGGCATTGCTGAAGAAACAGAATATTCCTGCTATAGCCATGCAGGTATCTTTGCTAAATGAACTGCAAACGGAACCTTTCTGGCAGGCTATCAATATTAATCGCTTGGATAATGTGCGTCTATCGATGCGTGATTTGATTAAATATTTGGATAAAGAAAAGCAGGTTAATATCATCACCACTTTTGAAGATGATTTAGATCATAAGGGTATTAGCGATCATGATTTAATCCCTAGTTATAGTAACCTGCAAAGCTACAAGGATAGAGTTGAGTCTTATGTCCGCAACCATAAAGATCACCTGGTGATACATAAACTGAAAACCAACAAACCAATCACCGAGACTGAAATTAACATCTTGGAAGGCATTTTGTTTGATGGTGAAACTATTGGTACGAAACAGGACTATATCGATAATTATGGCGATAAGCCTTTAGGCGAGTTTATTCGAGGCATTGTTGGATTAGATGTAACTGCCGCTCAAGCTGCATTTGCTGAGTTTATCCAAACAGGTAATCTGCGTGCCGACCAAATGACCTTTATTAACAGTATCATCAGCTACTTAACCAGCAATGGTACGATTGATAAGAAGATGCTGTTTGAAGCCCCTTTTACTAATATTCATGATCAAGGCTTGTTTGGCGTGTTTGATGATGCTGTAGCGGTTAAGGTGATTAAGCTGATTGATGGAGTTAATCGGAATGCGTTGGTTGCTGGCAAAGCGGCTTAACGAGGCGCGTTGAAAAGCCGGAAACGGGGCAAGCGGCTAATCAACTACTTCACATTCATGTAACTTGATTCCGGCATAATGAAACACGGCGCTGTGAATATGCGCTACGGCCAATAGCCGCAATCCGTTGTGCCGTGGCTTGCCAAATCTAATATAATGCCCGAATCTTTATTTTTCCAGGAACCTATACCATGAACCCAACCGAATGGTTTACCGAGCAACACTCAGACGCGGGCTCGGCCTTTTCGTTAAAAATTAAACAAAAGCTGCACGAGGAGCAATCCGAGTTTCAACACCTTGAAATCTATGAGACTGAAACCTTCGGTAATTTGATGATTATTGACGGTTGCACGATGGTATCGACCCGCGACAACTTTTTTTACCATGAAATGATGAGCCATCCGGCGTTATTCACTCACCCCGATCCAAAAAGGGTGTGGATTATCGGCGGCGGCGACTGCGGCACGCTAAGAGAGGTGTTAAAACATCCATCGGTAGAACAAGCCGTGCAGATTGACATTGACGAGCGGGTCACGCGTCTGGCGGAAATTTATTTCCCCGAATTATGCGAATCCAACAACGACCCCAGAGCCGACTTGAAGTTTATCGACGGCATTAAATGGGTCAAGGACGCCGAGCCGAATTCGGTGGACATTATCATCGTCGACAGCACCGACCCGGTCGGTCCGGCGTTAGGCTTGTTCAGCGAAGAATTTTACCGCGACTGTTTTGCCTGCCTGTCGGAAAACGGCATGGTCGTCCAGCAAAGCGAGTCGGCGCTGTACCACTTGAAATTGATCGGCGAAATGCGCGACGCGATGAGCAATGCCGGTTTGAACCATTTGCAGACCTTGTTCTTCCCGCAATGCCTGTATCCGTCCGGCTGGTGGAGCGCAACGATTGCAAGCAAAGGCGAGCTGGGCAAGTTCAGGGAGGCGGATAGCGCGAATAAGCCGTTCGACACCACTTACTACAACGTCGATATACACAAAGCAGCTTTGGCCCAGCCTGAGTTTGTTAAAAAAGCGTTTAATTTATAGTTATTAATTAACCACGAAGACACGAAGTTTTTTACTTTGCTTTTCTCCGTGTTCTTCGTGCCTTCGTGGTGATGCTTTTATAGATTACCCGATCACCCCTCCAATATGAGATTGCGATAATGTTTGATCCCAAATCCCTTGACGATATTGCCAACCGTTTGGCTGGCGCAATACCTCCGGGCTTGAATGCCTTGAAAGACGATCTTGAAAAAAGCTTCCACGCCATTTTGCAGGGCGCGTTAAGCAAACTGGATTTGGTGACCCGCGAAGAGTTCGAAGTGCAGAAGCTGGTGTTGGCAAAAACCCGCTCAAAGCTCGAAGATCTGGAAAAGCGCGTCGCCGAGCTGGAACAACACCTGTTAAGCAAAGAAGACAGGTAGCCTGTCGGGACGCGCATGTCCTCCTTAGCGGTTGTTTACAGTCGCGGCCGCTCCGGCATAGACGCACCCTTGGTGACCGTTGAGGTTCACGTTGCCAACGGCCTGCCTGCGCTCAATATTGTCGGCCTGCCGGAAACGGCGGTTAAAGAAAGCAAGGATCGGGTGCGGGGCGCGATATTAAACTCCAAGTTTGAGTTTCCTATGCAGCGCATCACCATCAATCTGGCGCCCGCCGATTTACCCAAAGAAGGCGGACGTTTCGATTTGGCGATTGCGTTGGGGATACTGGCCGCATCCGGGCAGATTCCGAGCGCTCATCTTCATCATTACGAATGCGTCGGCGAGCTGTCGCTGGGCGGCGAGCTGCGGGCCATCAACGGCGTTTTGCCGATTGCGATACAAGCCCGAAATAATCACCGAAAACTGATCCTGCCCAAGGAAAACACCGCCGAAGCGGCGCTGGTCAAGGATATTGAAATCATCCCGGCCATGCATCTGCTGGAAGTCTGCGCCCATCTGAGCGGGCAGCACCTGATACAGGTCGAGTTTCAGCAGGAAGAGCAGGCGGTACCGGCAACCGATATTGATTTTGCCGATGTCCACGGCCAATATCTCGTCAAACGGGCCTTCGAAATCGCCGCCGCCGGGGCGCATAACCTGATTATGCTCGGCCCGCCCGGCACCGGCAAATCGATGATCGCATCGCGCTTGCCGACTATCCTGCCGCAGTTGACCGAGCAACAGGCGCAGGAAACCGCGGCGATTGCATCGATCAGCGATCAGGGCCTGGATGTCGCCAATTGGTTGAAGCCGCCATACCGTAGTCCACACCATACGGCTTCGGCGGCGGCTCTGGTTGGCGGCGGCAGTAATCCAAGGCCCGGCGAAATTTCCTTGGCGCATAACGGCACTTTATTTTTGGACGAGTTGCCGGAATTCGACCGCAAAGTTTTGGAAGTATTAAGAGAGCCGCTGGAAACCGGCCATATCACTATTTCCCGCGCCGCAAGGCAGGTCGATTTTCCGGCGCGTTTTCAGCTGATCGCGGCGATGAACCCATGCCCTTGCGGTTTTCTGGGCGATGCTTCGGGGCGCTGCCATTGCACATCCGAACAAGTGACGCGTTATCGGGCCAGAGTCTCCGGCCCGTTGCTGGATCGTATCGACATGCATCTGGAAGTGCCCAGAATCTCGCATGAAGTGTTGCGCAAAGGCTCGCCGGACGGCGAAGAAAGCAGCGAGACAATCAGGGCGCGTGTGGTTGCGGCTCGCAACTTAGCCGTAGCGCGTAGCGGCAAGGCCAATTCGGCGTTGACGGCCAAGGAAGTCAAGCAGCTGTGCGTGCTGTCCGAACCCAGTCATCAGATTTTAGAGCTGGCGATGGATAAATTCGGTTTGTCGCATCGGGCTTATCACCGCATTTTGAAATTGGCGCGCACCATTGCCGACCTTGCCCAATCGGAAGCTATAGAAACTTCTCATTTAAGCGAAGCGATCAGCTATCGTAAGCTGGATCGTAAGGTTTGACCGTAACTATAAAATATACACCAATATTTGAAACATGAAGGAGAAGTAAATCCTGACAAGGTGTAAATAAGGACTTTACAGGGTCTATTATGGACTCTATGATGTACAAAAATACAACTTATTGGGAATAATATGCTTACTTACGCAATCTGGAATAACAAAGGCGGTACTGGAAAGACCAGTTTAACCTTCCAAATGGTCTGCCGTTACGCAGAAAAACATTCAACGTCGCGAATTCTTGTTATCGATATGTGTCCGCAAGCTAATCTATCCGAGCTAATGCTAGGGGGGCAGTCAAACAATGGTTCTAAACAACTACTTGAACGGCAGGGCTTAACTCCACGATGCAGTATTGGCGGCTACTTCGATTCACGACTTACTACACCGTTCTCCCCTCCACCGAAAATCGACACAGCCAGCTATATCACTGTCCCCAACGAGTACAACAGCAACGTACCTAAAAACATTAACCTAGTCTGCGGTGATCCATTGCTAGAGCTGCAAGCAATGGCAATGAACTCGCTGGCAAACACTAACTTGCCTGTAACAAATGCGTGGCTAGGTGTAATCGACTGGCTACGAAATTTTACGGATGCGGTGGTAAATGATTATGACATCGTGTTCATAGACACAAATCCAAGCTTCTCAATGTACACTCAGATTGCTTTATCTTCGGCAGATAAAGTAGTGCTGCCTGTAATGGCGGATGACTCATCTAGGCGAGCGATTCAGAATGCCTTTTCATTGATTTATGGAGTCAAACTGCCGTCAGATGTCTATGCACAGTACACCTTCGCGGCAAAACTTACTGATGCAAAAAGAAAATTGCCAAAGATTCATTTAATTTTAAAAAACCGTCTCACCCAGTACATGGGTTCAGCTTCTGCTTATGCCGCCGTACTCACTGGCATTGATAGTGATCTGACGGCACTTATTAAATCCTATCCCGAATACTTCACTTTTTCGGAGCCTAATGATGGCATCGTTGAAATTCGTGACTTTGGCACAACTGGCGTAGTTGCATTCTCTCGCGGATGCCCGTTCTCTACAATGGCAACCGGAAAGTTGGACATCAGTGGACACCGAGTTCAAGTAAAGCCGGAATATCGCGACCAAGCCTTGGAAGCGATTGATAAGCTCGTATCGAAAATATACCAATGAAAAAGTTCGCCTTTGTAAACGAAGCCGCTGAACGGGAATATAAAGACCTGCCCGACAAGATTCAGGATGAATTCGGCAAAGATTTAAGGCGAATCCAAATTGGTGAAGCACCGAAATTATCGATTACCCATCTGGACAGTGTAGGAGCCGGTGTTATTGAGTTGAGGATAAACGGTAGCCCGGCTTTTCGATGTATCTATGTGGCTAAATATCAGGATACAGTAGTTGTGTTGCATACCTTTGCTAAAACCACCAACGGCGTTGACCGGCATGCCGTAAAGGTTGCCGAACAACGTCTAAAAGAGTTGCTGACAGAAATTAAGAAAATTCACTGAGTCGTTTTTGCTGTTATATCCACAGTGGCTTTTTGTAATGACGACATCGTCCAGCTTACTTGAAAGCCAAGCTTATCAAGCATGTCGAACAGCGCATCAATGGTGAATTTTTCAATTTTTGCATTCACCAGATCGGATATACGTGATTGTTTGACCCCAAGCTGTTCAGCTGCCTGTGCTTGTGTCCATTGTTTGCTTTCGATTAAGCGGCTCAGCATGATGGACAAATCCATTTTCATGACCATTTTGCTCGCGGTTTCTTCGTCGTGATTAACATGAAACGGGCTGTCGTAAAATTTTAATGCCATAATAGAAGTCCTGCGAAGAGTACGATTTCAAAAGCACATTATATATAATTTTAGATAATTAAGCTTTGGTTATTCGCAGTCCGGCAGCCCAACCTTAAAATTATTGGTCTCGTTCCCGGACAGGTCGTGAGAGCGAATCAAAGCGGCAAATATACAAAGTATTTTCATTTTTTAACCCATCAATGTCCAAACTAAACCCCCAACAACAAGCCGCTGTTAAAGCGATTGATCATCCCTTATTGGTGCTGGCCGGAGCGGGCAGCGGCAAGACGCGGGTGATTACCGAAAAAATCGCTTACCTGGTCAAGCAAGGCCTGCCTGCGCGGCATATTGCGGCGGTGACCTTCACCAACAAAGCCGCGCGGGAAATGAAAAGCCGGGTGTCCAAATTGCTCGATGACAAGCAACAGCGCGGCCTGCGGGTATCGACCTTCCATTCGTTGGGACTGGATATATTGCGGGCGGAATCCAAGACGCTGGGCTATAAAGCCGGCATTACGCTGTTCGACGAGCAGGATAAGCACACCCTGCTGCGCAACCTGATCAGCCACGGCGCAAAAGATTGCGACATCGATAACATCGATAGCTATTCCCGGCAAATCGGCCAATGGAAGAACGCCTTCGTCACGCCGGAGCAATCCGTGACCATTGCAAAAGCCAACGAATATCCGGCAGCCAATCTGTACATCGACTACACCCGCAGCCTGAAAGCCTACAACGCGGTCGATTTCGACGACCTGATTCTGTTGCCGGTGCTGCTGTTTCAACAACACCCGGCCATCCTGGAAAAGTGGCAAAACAAGATCCGCTATTTGCTGGTTGATGAATACCAGGATACCAATATCACCCAATACCAGTTGGTGCGCCTGATCGCCGGTAACTTGGGCCGCTTTACCGTGGTCGGCGACGACGACCAGTCCATTTACGCCTGGCGCGGCGCGCAGCCGGAAAACCTCGCGCAACTGCAAAAAGACTACGCCCGCCTGCAAGTGATCAAGCTGGAGCAGAATTACCGCTCCACCCAGCGTATCCTAAAAGTCGCCAACCAGTTGATCGCCAACAATCCCCACGCATTCGAAAAACGTCTGTGGAGCGAGTTGGGTTACGGCGATCCGCTCCGGGTTTTAAGCCACAAAGACGAGCAGATCGAAGCCCAGCAGATCGTGTCCGAGATCATCCATCACAAGTTCAAGACCGGCAGCAATTATCAGGACTATGCGATTTTGTATCGCGGCAATCATCAGTCCCGTCTGTTCGAGAAAGGCTTAAGGGAAAACAATATCCCGTATTTCATCAGCGGGAGCACCTCGTTTTTCGCCTATTCGGAAATCAAGGACATCCTCGGCTACCTGCGCTTGTTCGTTAATCAGGACGACGACGCGGCGTTTTTGCGCGTGATCAACACGCCCAAACGCGAAATCGGCCCGAGCACCTTGGAAAAGCTCGGCGCGTACGCCAATGAGCGCCATATCAGCCTGTTTGCGGCCAGCACCGAATTCGGCTTGAGCCAAAGGCTGTCCGAAAAAGCCATGCACCGGCTGACAAAATTCCGCGACTGGGTGATCGACACCGCCGACCGCATCGCGCGGGGCGATACCTTTACCGTCATCGAACAGTTTATCGACCAGATCGGTTATGCGCAGCATTTGCAGGAAGAGAGCAAAACCAAGGACTCCGCCGACCGCAAGCTAAAGAATGTCTACGAACTGATCGAATGGCTAAAACGTATCGCCGACAAGGAAACCGACAGCCAAAAGCCGCTGGCGGAAATCGTCGCCAAAATCATGCTGATGGACATCATGGAACGCAACCAGGAAGACGAGGCCAGCGACCAGGTCAGCCTGATGACCCTGCATGCCGCCAAGGGCTTGGAATTTCCGCATGTATTTTTGATCGGCATCGAAGAAAACATCCTGCCCCATCAAAACAGCATAGAAACCGACAACATCGAAGAAGAGCGCCGACTGGCCTACGTCGGCATCACCCGCGCCCAGCGCACCTGCACGTTCAGTTACTGCACCCATCGCAAGCGTTACGGCGAAATCGCCGAATGCGAACCCAGCCGGTTTTTAAGCGAACTGCCAGCCGATGATCTGGAGTGGGTCAACAAAAAACAGCTGGCCCCGGAAGTCATCAAAGAGCGCGGCAAGGCAAGTCTGGCGCATTTGAAAACAATGTTGTCGTAATTGCCGGGCCGATCGGTTAGAATACACGCTACGCGCCCGTAGCTCAGCTGGATAGAGTACAGCCCTCCGAAGGCTGTGGTCGGACGTTCGAATCGTCTCGGGCGCGCCATTTGCTTCACTTCCCAACGCGCATTTCTGGTTCTGTGCCATAGATGTGCCGCGCTTTAACATCATTTAGCGTCCAATAAATGATGGCTTCATTGGGCCTAATCAGTTACATCTTCTTCTTTTTCCTTTTCGCTATACGAATAGCTTAGCGCTACCAGACTCAGGCAATGTATGCCTGAGGGTTTGAGCGATGCTCTGGAATTTTTAAATGCAGCTCTCATTATTATCTATCCTTCGTGTTGTAAAACGGCCCTGTATCTAGCCAAAATGACTACATCTACAGTATTCATTTTCTTCTTGAATTACATGCAAATAGGCGGTTCATGCCGGATATGCCCCTTAAGCTAAGGCCCAGAAGCCATGCCGGCTGCGGACTCAGGATTGCAGCAGAGCCTATGTGGAGACGGCATAAAGTCGGTTCAGTATAATCGCCGCTGTAGTTTTTTGCCGGAAGCCCCCTTATAACCGGTTACATTGGCTGACAAAGTACCGCTTTTATGCGGGATTAAACGTTTATTTATGCATACAAGACTAAAACATTTATCGCGGCTAGGCGTTTGGGCTTTGATTGTCGTCGAATCGGCGTCGTCATTCGCACGGACTGATAATTCCGGCGTCGATGCGGAAACTGTCGCTCTCGATGACATGGTGGTGATCGGCAAGCGCGCCAGCTTGGCCTCGGCGCAAGAGATCAAGCGCGACAAGATGGAAATCGTCGATTCGGTGGTCGCCGACGACATCAACAAACTTCCCGACATTAACGTCACCGACGCACTGTCCCGCATCACCGGCGTACAGATTCTTCGCGACCGCGGCGAGGGAGCGGGCGTGGCGATTCGCGGCCTCACCCAGATGGAAA
>Ga0208885_100373_pt1 | contig 17871 bp, 16 predicted proteins | sample LakWasMe74_LOW10_2_FD_183902 | JGI IMG/M metagenome (GOLD analysis project Ga0208885, IMG submission 183902) | Freshwater sediment methanotrophic microbial communities from Lake Washington under simulated oxygen tension - Sediment Metagenome... | ecosystem: Environmental > Aquatic > Freshwater >...
TATCAAAGCGTTTCAGCAATTAGCCAACCTGGCCACCAAGGCCGGTGTAGAAGGTGAGCATTTCGTGATACATACCCCTCTAATCGCGCTGAGCAAGGCGGAAATCATTAAGCAGGGTGTCGAGTTAGGTGTGGATTATCAGCGCACCGTGTCCTGTTATTCCGCCGATGAGCAAGGTCGTGCTTGCCAAGTTTGTGACGCCTGTCGCCTAAGAAAAATCGGATTTACTGAGGCGGGAATAAAGGATCCGACACGGTATCAAATAAGCTGAAAAAAAACTTGCCAAGATAAGATTAATCAGTATAATAGGCAATCTTTGTTGGGTCGTTAGCTCAGCCGGTAGAGCACCGCACTTTTAATGCGATGGTCGCGCGTTCGAATCGCGCACGACCCACCACAAAGACTTTGATTAATAAAGCTTTTTAAGGATAAAAAGCCTCGGTAACTGTGTACTAAACAAACGACTACAGTGATAACTACAGTAGTTTTGTTTTAACCTCAAAATGAGGAGCACAGATGCTAAACTTCCACATCATCAAAGTTGATCTAAAAAACGGCGAAGTCCGTTACCGCACTATTCTTACCAAATCCGGTAAAGGCATCAAAACAAAAACATTCCGACGCAAACAAGATGCTCGTACATGGGGCAATCGTGCCGTTTTAGATTCTCAAGAATACGAAGCCAAAGGCATTAAACCCTGCACTATTAAATTCAGTCGCTTAGCCGATGAATATATGCAATGGTGGACAGGCAAAGACCATGATCGAGTAAGACTAGTTTTATGTTGGGAACAACTCTTAGGCAAAACTCTACTTGCAGACATTACGCCGGAACTTATCCGGGATGCCCTCAAACAAAAAAAATCACAAGCGCCAGCAACCTACAATAAACACCTCGCCGTTTTATCGGCTATTCTGGACTATGCCACCCTGCAACAAGAGGATGATAGCATTCTGGAGCAATACATTAATGATAACCCCTGTAAGCGTGTCCGCTCCCTCAAGCTAGACAATAAGATCGTCCGTTATCTATCTGACGAAGAAAAACCACGTTTACTGAAAGCAGCAAAAGATATTGGCGGCAAGTTTTATCTAAAAGTCCTGATGGCGCTCACGACCGGGATGCGTAAAGGTGAGCTTGAGCGGCTACGCTGGAATGACATAGACTTCGATAAAGGTCTGGCGATGCTATCCGACACCAAAAACGGAACGCCACGGCACACGCCGATACCCAGCGTTATTATGGATCAACTCAAAAAACATCGGGAAATCGGCAATCGTTTACTATTCCCATCCAGCACCGACATTAACAAACCTTTCGATTATAAAAAGCAATGGGTAAAATGCCTCAAAGCCGCTGACATCCAAAACTTTAGATGGCACGATATGCGCCATGATACTGCTTCGACCTTGGCGCGGGATGGAAGGACATTAAAAGAAATCGCCGAAATCCTGGGGCATAAAAGCCTTGCCAGTACCGACCGCTATACCCATTTATCAACAGCACATAAATCCCAAGTGCTGAATGACACGATGGCAAAGTCTATTAGTTTATAATTCTGCCTTAGCCAGCCAAGGGCACGCCCACGAAAGATGGAATGGTTGCTTTCAATAATAAATTGCATTTTGATGGGGTGCTGCCCGATGGCAAAAGAGCTTGATACAAGCTGGTTCGATTTAAAGAATTACGAAGCATTTAAAACAATGTCTATTGAGGGGTGGATATATCAGTTTATAGTCCGTGATCATTACCATAGGCTTGAGCGCAATAGACTGGTGGGCGATGATGAGCATGATAGATGTCTTTCATGGGCGGCATCTACACTAAAGCCCGGTGTTATTGCCGACTCCCCAAATTATCCTCATGATACGCACAACAGGAGAGTTGAAGGCGTTTTAGAAGGCCCCCCGTTTTCTACTGCTTCGGTTAATAGTCTCACATCTTTTGATTTATGGTGGATGGCAAAAAATGATGACCTTAGCCATGTGTGGGAGGCTTGTGAGCATGCCTGGGATTTTAATTTTAAAGATGAACTTAATCGTGACTTGTCAGAAATTGCAGACACCCCACATGATTTCCACATTAAACAACATTCAAATTTTGATATTGAGCCGTATGCGCATGTGGTGATTAATCTATCCGCAACCAACGAACAGATTCAAAATGATTTAATCCATTGGCTGACACATTACCGACAGGCGGTTAATGACCAGAACCAAAAAAAATTATTTACTCAGGTGGATTTTGATTACTGGGTTGAGTATGGCGTTATCCAATATCTTGATTTGATGCTCATTGCTAAAATAGAGGGCAAAAAAATTACGCAAAATAAGTTGGCGAGGATGATTTTTCCTAATGAGTATGATGTTGATATTGTTGAGCGAGTACGCAAAGTAACCAAACCAACGGCAGAATGGCTAATTAAAAGTGAGATATATAGAGCGCTATCAACTCAATTAGCTTACGAAAAGGTAACTGGAATGAAAAACGCCTAAAATCGTTCCGGTATGCAAATCAAGTCAAGCTACGCCGGTATCAAAATCATAAATTTACGTCCCTCGTAAACACTGCTCACGCCCATCAAAATAGCCTCACGATGTTTAACTACCCGTGAGGCTTTTTTATGACCAATATCCCCATCAACACAACCTTAGGCGACTTCTGCCCAAAAAGCAGTTTTGCCACCCACCCGGACAACCCGCTAAAAGAATCGGAGCTTAACTGGCTGTTTAAAAACCGCGAGGCAAACGGCTTTAAAGAAGCGTTTGTCAAAGTGACGGCCAGAAACTTTTTGGTTCACGTTCCCACTTTTACCCAATGTCTAGCTGATAGAAGGGGCGCGTAAATTCTGCCCCATTCGCAATGTGTGCAATCGGCTACCGATTCGGATAATCGGGCACAGATAGCCGGTATCGCATGACAAATGCGGATTACATGCAGGATTTACGCAGCCTACAGTTAAAAACTACAGTGATTTTATTACTTGTGCCGATTTATCAGGCTCGAAATGGCAAAGAAAAATAAAGGGCCAAAGCTCAAATACGATAGTAGGGGCGGTGTTATGGTCGTTTCTAGGGCAATGCGAGAATCATATGCTTATGAGTCGATGGGGCCCACTGCAAAAGTGTTGATGGACTTGCTACAGATGCAGTGGCGAAACGATAGACCTGTTGCCTATGGTGTACGTGAAGCGGGGCAAAAGATTGGATGTAAGCCTGAAACCGCTGGTAAAGCGTTTAAGGTGCTACAGGATCGCGGCTTTATTGTTTGCGAAACAGAGTCTTTATTCAACAGCAGAACGGGTAGTAAGGCGCGTGAATGGCGTTTGACCTGGATGCCGTTTGATTTCAGAAACCCAACCCACGATTGGGAGAAATGGAAGCCGGAATATTAAAGCAACCGTACCGAAAAGGGGAACACAAAATCATTTTGTATGCTCCATATCGGTACGCAAATTTATTTAATTGGGTTTTGTGAACCGATTAAGGGTACGCAACAATAAAAAATCAATGGCTTACAAAATCCTTGCTTGCCCCGTTTTGGTACACACCTACATAACCATACCAGTATGAAAAATATTACTTACACACCTAAGGCAAACGATCCAGAAAAGCTCACAGACAAACAACGCTGGCGTAGTGAAAATTAATGGCTAAGCGTCCTCCTAATCCAAATTTAGCAAAAATCCATCGTAATTATACGGTGGAGGAAGTGGCTAATTTGTTTTCTGTCCATAAAAACACGGTACGTTTATGGGTTAAAGATGGATTGGCGACTAATGACGACAAAAGGCCAATGTTAATTCTTGGTTCCAACTTAAAGGATTTTTTACAGGCAAAAAGGAAAAGCAAAAAACGGAAATGTCTTCCTTTTGAGATTTATTGCGTCCGTTGCCGATTGCCTCAATTGCCTGCTGAAAATATGGCTGATTATGAGCCGATCAATTGCAGTATGGGGCGTTTAATTGGCCTTTGCCCATCATGCGGCGGGATCATCAATAAATACTTCAATGTCGCCCAATTAGAGCAAATCCAAGGCAAATTGGACATCACATTACCGAAGGCACTGAAACACATAAACGAGAGTGCTTAACCCCTCTTAAACAGTGACTTTAAAAAGTGAGTTAAAACTATGATGAAACACAATGCAGAAAACGAACGTATCAAGCGTAAATATTTTATCTTTCTTAAGGAGGCCAAGCGCCAAAACGAGAGTTCGGTTGATGCGGTTGCCAAGGCAGTAAGCCGCTTCGAATCCTATGCAAAATACCGTGATTTTAAGACCTTTCATTTTGAGCAAGCAGTTGGATTTAAAAACCATCTTGCCAAGCAGGATAACCAGCAAACCGGAAAAAAATTAAGCAAGGCTACGCTTAATTCCACATTGGGGCAGTTGAAAGCTTTTTTTCAATGGTTGGCTATGCAACCAGTATATAAGTCCCGTATTAGCTATACCGATATGGAATATTTTAACTTGTCGGAAAAAGAAGTTCGTATTGCAACGGCACGTAGGGAAACGGCTGTTCCGACCTTGGAACAAATAAAGCATGTTATTGAGACTATGCCTAAAAATTCAGACATAGAAAAACGTAATCGTAGCCTTATTGCTTTTACCCTGTTAACCGGGGCTAGAGATAGTGCCATTGCTTCAATGAAGCTAAAACATATCGATATTATTGGCAATAGCGTGTTCCAGGACGCAAGGGAGGTGAACACTAAGTTTAGCAAGACCTTTACTACTTTTTTCTTTCCGGTCGGGGATGATATTCAGCAAATTGTTTGTGATTGGGTGCGCTATCTTAAAGAAGAATTGCTTTGGGGAAATGATGATCCTTTATTTCCGAAAACCAATGTGATTGCTGGTGACGATAGGGTTTTTAAAGCATCCGGTTTTAAACGGGAGCATTGGAGTACCGCATCACCCATACGCACAATTTTTAAAGAGGCTTTTGAATCGGCTGATTTGCCTTATTTTAATCCGCATAGCTTTCGTAAAACGATAGTGACACTTGGTCAAAAGCTTTGCCAAACCCCTGAAGAGTTTAAATCTTGGAGTCAAAATTTAGGGCATGAAGATGTTTTGACGACTTTGTATAGTTATGGTCATGTACAGCCCCATCGGCAGGGGGAGATTTTTCAGCAATTAAAATTTCCCCGGTCTTCTGTCAACCAAAATGTTGATGATATTGCAAGGGCAGTTGTTAAAGCAATGGCTGACCAAAATTCCCAAATTGGATTTTAAGCATGGTTACCATCAACTGAAGGAAAGCATAGATGGCGCACATTGTACTGGAAATTCTTTAGTACACATTGGTCTAACATGATGGCTTTCAGGGTATATAAAGACTATAATTCGCACCAAAATTCGGTTTTAAAATTCTGCCGAACAAGGAATATAAACTTCAATAATCATAAACATACAGCGAGGTGAATCATGACGGTAGCAAATCCTCAAATGAAACGCCTGTATAGTAAGTTAAAAACAGTCGGCTACAATCCAAAATATATTAACTCGTTACTGCCTGATTGGTGGGACGATGAAATAGCGGAAACCCCTGCCGGTTTACAACAAGCCAGCCTTATTTTAGGGCAGACATTTGGCGTTCGTGCCGAATCTTTGTGGACAGAAAACGCGGAAGCCGCGTTAAACTTACCTCAAGGCATTCGCTTTAAGCATCGTGAAAATATTGTTGCTGATGATTTGAACGTTGCTTGTGCGGTAGCGCGTTCACTTGCCCGTATTGTCTTAAAAGTCTTCCCTGCTAAACCACGGCCTGATTTTTATCCTGATGCCAGTGAATTGCGCAAACAGCTTCTTATCGGTAAAAAATGGATTACTTTTGAAGATGTGCTGACACATTGCCTTGATATTGGCATTACTGTTATTCATCTCCATCATTTGCCCAAAAAAGTCAAAAAGATGGAGGGGTTAGCCTTTGAGCAAAGCGGCCGTCCGGTCATCGTACTGACACAAAATCACCCGCATGGCTATGCACTGTTCGATTTGGCACATGAGCTGGGACATATTACCCTAGGTCACGTCACCGCCGAACATTCCATTGTTGATCAAAAAATTGATGCAGAAGCCGATGATGAAGACGAACGTGCTGCTAACCGTTTTGCACTGGAGCTATTAACCGGCGACCCCGAATGCAAAATTGTTCCAACGGGGCGAAACCTTAATGGCGATGAATTAGCAACCTCAGCCATACATTACGGTGAGAAAAACCAAATCGACCCGTTACACATCGTCTTAAATTATGCTTACTCAAAAAATCATTGGGGTGCAGCTAATGCAGCGATTAATAAAATTGCCAAAAATGCGCAAACTGATCAAGAAATCTTACGCACTGCCTTATTACAATCGCTAGAGTTAGATGACCTTAACGAAGACGACTACACCTTGTTACAAACTCACCTAAAAGGGAAAGCTGATTGATCGTTCTTGCCGATAACGACATCATACTCAAGTTGGCGCAATGCGACTTGTTAGATGCCCTACCGGATATACTTGATTGCCAAGAGGCTGAATTTTTTATCACTCGCGCCGCAAAATACCAACTACTCCCCAAAAAACCTGCCAAAGCCCTGAGTAAATGCGGCAACGAAGAAACTCTGGCGAGGCTTACGTCCTTTCTCGAAACGACACAAACCTTACCTGACGTTAAAGATACCGCGTTATTAGCCCAACTTGATAATATTGAAGGCATAGACGGCGGCGAAAAATTCTTATTTGCCGCCGCCGTTGAAACTGAAAATCCCTTACTGATAACCGGAGATAGACGAGCCTTACGTGCTTTACTGGAACATCAAGGCCAATTACCCACCGTCTTTTCAGCGTTACAAAATGCCGTTGTCACCTTTGAAAGTGCGATTTTATTGGCAATGCGGCATATTGGTTTTGCTATCGTCAAACAAAAATTACTCGGCTCACCTAAGCCAGACGGCATGTTGAAACTGGTGTTAAGAAGCGAAACTGGAGAAGCGGACTTTGTGGAAGGCTTATGTTCGTTTTCTAAAGAAATTACGCCGCTATTGGCTTTTAAGCCGCATTTGCCGTCAGAACTCAATCAACCTTAAAGGATTAAAATCAAGCCATGCCCCTACTCGACTGGTTGAACAAATCGGATGCTGTGCGCACCGTACAGAAAGTGCCTTATCGCTTGCTGGAGGCCGTGCCGGAACTTAGCGTGGGCGATACCAACACGGAAAACATGTTGATACAAGGCGATAATCTGCAAGCCTTGAAAGCGTTGTTGCCGCTGTATGCCGGTAAGGTGAAATGCATTTATATTGATCCGCCTTATAACACCCGTTCCGCATTCAGCCATTATGACGACAACCTGGAGCATTCTTTGTGGTTGAGTCTGATGTATCCGCGCTTGGAATTGCTTCGGGAATTGCTGACTGAGGACGGCAGTATCTGGGTATCCATCGACGACAACGAAGCGCATTATTTGAAGGTTATGATGGATGAGGTGTTTGGGCGGAGGAATTTTGTGGCGAATGTTGTTTGGCAGAAAAAAGCATCTCCACAAGCCAATGCTGTTTGGCTTTCAGATAGCCATGACCACGTAATTTGTTTTGCAAAAAATAAAGAAATTTGGCGGCCTAAGCTTTTAAAACGTACAGAAGCAGCCGATGCGCGTTTTGCTAATCCAGACAATGATTCTCGTGGTGTTTGGACTTCCGGCGACTTTACGATTAGTTTAACTGGTGGACAGCGTGGGGCACAATTTGCAAAAACAGGCCAAAGTAACAATCTGTACGAAATCACAACACCATCAGGGCGGAAATTGTGGCCTACAAAGGGCAGGTGCTGGGGAGCAACAGAAGACAAGTTTTTAGAGCTTCGTAACGATAATCGTATTTGGTTTGGCGAAAATGGGAGTAATGTTCCACGAATAAAGCGTTTCTTATCTGAGGTACAAGACGGGATAGTTTGTACAACTGTATGGTTGCGAGCTGAAGTGGGTGATAACCAGACATCTAAAAAAGAAGTGATGACTTTTAATCAAGAAGATGTGTTTGCAACGCCAAAACCAGAAAGTTTGATTGAACGTATTTTTGAATTAGCCACTAACCCCAACGACCTCGTTCTGGACAGCTTCTTAGGCTCAGGCACAACCGCCGCCGTAGCTCACAAAATGAACCGCCGTTACATCGGCATAGAAATGGGTGGCCATGCAGAAACCCATTGCCAACCGCGCTTAAAAAAAGTCATCGAAGGCGAACAGGGCGGAATTTCCAAAGCGGTCAACTGGCAAGGCGGCGGCGGATTTCATTATTTTCGCTTGGGCGAGACGATTTTTGATGAAGTCGGTTCCATCCATCATAACGTGCGCTTTGCCGCGTTGGCCGCGCATATCTGGTTTTGTGAAACCCGCGTACCGTTGGCAAGTCGCGCCGATTCGCCGTTGCTGGGTATTCATAACGATACCGCCTATTACCTGCTGTATAACGGCATCCTTGGTGACCGAAGACCGCAAAGCGGCAATGTCCTCACTCAAACCGTACTGGACAGTTTGCCGAAACACAACGGGCGCAAAATCATTTACGGCGAAGCCAGTCGCTTCGGTAAGCCGCGTCTGGAAGCCGAAAATATCGTGTTCAAACAAATTCCTTATGATGTGAGGGCGGTGTAATGTTTGCGTTAAAGGACTATCAAAACCGCGCGTTAGCCGCTTTGTCGCATTTCTTAGCCGAAGCTAAAGGCGGTACGGTTGCCGAAGCATTTAAGGAAAGTTATCTCAAACAAGAGCTAGACCCTGTTCTCTATCGTCATTACGACTTCGGTGAAATGCCTTATGTCTGTATGCGTTTGCCGACCGGTGGCGGCAAAACCGTGCTGGCTTCTTATGCCGTCAGTGTGGTGCAAAAAGCTTATCTGGAACAGGATTATCCGGTGGTGTTATGGCTGGTGCCGACCAATACTATCCGGGAACAAACCCTGGAAGCCTTGAAAACCGTGGGGCATCCGTATCGGCAGGCGTTGGAAAACGAATTCGGCCTGGATCGTTTGCGGGTGTTTGATGTTGGCGAGGTTACCCAGATTCGCCGCCAAGATATAGGCCGCAAGACTTTGGTTATCGTTGGCACCTTGGCCGCGTTACGGGTGGAAGATACCAGCGGACGCAAAGTGTATGTGCATCATGAAGACTTTGAGCCGCATTTTGTCGGTATTACCGACCCGGACTGTCGGTTAGAACGAATCGGCGAAAAGGATTTACAGGAAAACGGTTTGCGCCGCGAGGATATAGGCAAAATCAAAGCCTCGTTTGCTAATTTGCTGGCGTTGCATCAACCGTTAGTGATTATGGACGAGGCTCATAATGCCCGGACGAAACTGACCTTTGATACCTTAAAACGATTGCATCCGGCTTGTATTGTGGAATTTACCGCAACACCGGACAGCAGCGTTACGTCAGCCTCAAATATCCTTTATCGTTGTTCGGCTTCGGAATTAAAAGCCGAAAATATGATTAAACTGCCGATTGTGTTGACCGAGCATAAGGACTGGCAAGCTGCCGTACGCGATGCAGTATTGACCGGTAAAAAACTGGCGTTGGAAGCCCAAAAAGAAAGCGATTTTGTGCGGCCTATTGTGCTATTTCAGGCTGATGCCAAAAACGGTGAAGTGCCGGTTGAGGTGTTAAAAACGCATTTAATAGAGCAACTGCATGTCGATGAACGGGAAATAGCCATAGCCACCGGCAAGCAACGTGGATTGGATGGCTTGGATCTGTTTTCGCCTACCTGCCAAATCAAGTACATTATTACCATCGAAGCGTTAAAAGAAGGCTGGGATTGTTCGTTCGCCTATGTGTTTTGTTCGGTGAAAGACGTCCGATCCAGCAAGGATGCGGAGCAGCTATTAGGGCGGGTGTTGCGAATGCCACATGCCAAGCGGCGTACCAGTGATGCGTTGAACTGTGCTTATGCGCATTTGGCTTCACCGGATTTTGCCGTGGTTGCCAAACAGCTTACCGATAAATTGATTGAAATGGGCTTTGAGGCATTGGAAGCCGCTGCAAACATTACGCAAGGCAATCCGAATCAAAGCGATGTGTTTGACGGCCAAGACGACGTTGTTGTACGGACAGAGCCGACGTTTCATTTTGAAGTGGAAGCAAAGCCGGATTTAACGTTAGAAACCTTAACAAACGTGATCATCACGCCCACAGCGCACAACACGTTTAGTGTTGAGATAAAAGGCGAAGTGTCACCCGAAACTAAAACGCAATTACTGAAAACCGTCACCGGCACACAAAAACAACAACTGAGTGCGCAAATTGAGCATCACAATTTACGGGTAGCGGTGGCCCGTGCGCCGTCTCAATCGGGTAAATCTTTTGCGCCATTACCGCAACTTTGCTGTAAACAAGGCGAACTGTGGGAACTGCTGGATACCGATGCTTTCTTGCATTGGCGCGGTGAATGGTCATTACTGGATTTTCCGGCAGAGTTGCCGAATTTTGATTTGGTTCAAACCGCGCATACCTTTGAAGTCGATATGGACGGCAAAAAATTGACTTATCGGCTGGCCGACCAAAATCAAGCCTATAACCTGGATTGGGTGGAAAGCGGTCATACCGAAAACGACCTGCTATTTTGGTTGGAGCCTCAAGTTAGACAAATTGGGTTGATTCCATCACAGTTACGCGGCTTCTTGGCTAAGCTGATCCCCAATCTGACTAAATCGCGCGGATTACCGTTGACAGGGTTAGTGCGCAGTAAATATGTGTTGGCGCGAGCGGTTCGCGAACAAATTGAAATCTATCGGCAACAAGCGGCGGACAAAGGCTTTCAATATGCTTTGTTTGAGGAAACCGATGATCTGGAAACACGGTTCGATCATGTCTTTGAGTTTTCTCCCGGTTATTATCCGGCTAGGCCGCCTTTCTATCAGGGGCGTTATCAATTTTCCAAGCATTTCTACCCGGAAATTGAGGATTTAAAGGAAGACGGTGAAGAGTTTGAATGCGCCAAACTAATCGACAGTCATCCTAAAGTTAAATACTGGATTAGAAATTTAGTGAATAGGGATGGCGCGGCGTTCCGTTTGCCCTTAGCAAAAAATTGGTTTTATCCTGATTTTGTCGCGGAGTTGGTTGATGGTAGGTTATTGGTCATTGAGTACAAAGGCAAGGTGTATGCAACGAATGATGATTCCAGAGAAAAACGCGTTGTTGGCGAATTATGGGCCAAGAAAAGCGCTGGTCAATGTCTGTTTTTAATGGCGGAAAAGAAAAATGCTCAAGGGAAGGGTGTTTTTCAGCAGATTGATGAACTGATCGGCTAGCAAATGCTGGAAATTGAAGAAATAATTAAACCAGCTGACCAAGGCATAACCACACCTTTTCTATGCAACGCATCCGATGGCAATGCTTACTATGTTAAAGGCTATGCTGCTTCAGTTGCCGGATTGATGAAGGAGTGGTTGGGTGCTCATTTAGCGCAGGCTTTTGGGTTGCCAGTGCCGCCATTTCAAATAGCATTATTGGATGATAGGCTTGTTGAAAACTATAACGGCCCAGCAGTTTCCGAACTTAAAGGCGGTTATGTCTTTGCTTCCAAACAAGTGCATTCAGTAACTGAATTAAAGTTTGAAACAGTAAAGAAAATCGATGTTCAACTACAAATAAATGTATTGATTTTTGATCTTTGGGTTGAAAACTTAGACCGTACTTTGACAGAGAAAGGTGGAAATCCTAATTTACTTTGGAAAACGGACGAATCGGCAGGGTTGTATGTGATTGACCACAATTTGATTTTTGATGATGAGTTCAATAAAGCGGATTTTTGGGCTACCCATGCTTTTAAATCTGTATTCATCAATAAACAATACGATGCTGTAGAAAAATTAGAACTCGATATAAGAATGAAAAAAGCTCTTGCCTGTTGGCAATCAGCGTGGGATAACATGCCTGAAGAATGGATCGAATTAAATGATGACACGCAATGTTTTGATCCTGAAAAACACCTGCAACGCCTTAGCAATGAAGCAAACGGAGACATTTGGTCAAAACTGCCATGAATAAGCAAATTTGTAAGTACAGCATTATTCGTTTTCAGCCTTACCCTGAAACGGAAGAATTTGCCAATATCGGTATTGTGCTTTATGCCACTGCTTCTAAGCGCCTGGAATTCAGGTTGCTGGACGGTAAACAACACGCGCGGATTACTCATTTTTTTGATCATCCCATGTGCAAAGATGTTTTTGTGCAGACAAGCAAAATAATTCGGGCTGAAATTGAGCGGATTAAGAAGTTTTTAGATGAGACTGTGAATGTCGATGTTGATCTGTATGCGGAATTAATCCGTTGCCGGGAAGATATTATTCGCTTCAGCGATAGCCGAGTCTTATTCTGTATTGATCCTGTGGCGACTGTCGATAAATTGTTTGAGCATTATATTCATCGTAGTTTTATCCATGAGCCTGTACATGAAGAAAAAATGAAAAAGCAGGTGCGAGACTTGCTTAACCATTGCAATCTTGGCGAAAAATATAAGGAAGGCATAATTGGGGAGGCGGATAAGTATGAGGTTAGATTCCCTTTCGTTTACAAAAATACAAAGCAAACTGTTATCAAGCCGATTCACTTTAAGCATGAGAAACCTAGTCTGCTGATTGATCACGGGCTTTCTTGGCTTGCAAAAATCCAACAATTGGAAAAATATCGCTTTATTCGGCCAGATGAGATTTTGTTCGCCTACGATGCGCCGGATGCCAATCAACGCAGTCTATTTAATGCTTTCAATGAAATTAAAGGGCAAATTGAAAGTGAAGGGATTGTGATGGCTGATATAAATTGTAATGAGGATATTGTGAAGTTTGCTACTTCATAAGAAGCGTTTTGGCGAAAACTCATGCTTCCCCACAAAATCAAGCGGTGCCGCTTAGTCGTTAAAAGCCTACATCAAAATCTAGTTCTCTGATTTTCCAAGTATTGTTGTATTTCATGTTTTCCAGATTTTCCTGGATGATATAGGAAATTTTTTCTCCACCTAAGGAGTCAAAATCCGCATAATAAAAAACGGTTAAGCCTTTCAATGCAACAAACGGGTGATAAAGTTTACAGCTCTCAAAGTATAAGATCAGGTGTGATGTAATGTGTCTTGCACTTATTCCTCCTAATCCACGTTTATCAGGACGAACCCAAATAAGGTTAATGGTCAGAAAGAGATCACTTATTTTTTTAGTTGAGGTTTCGTGCCAAGCAATATCAAAGGAAATGAAACCGATAGGCGGTTCACTTTCTTTTTGATGAACGCCCCAAACGCAAATAATCATCTGGTCACCATAATTCAATGCGTCACTGTATGATTCAATCAGCTTGTCTAAAGAGATTTTCTTCCAGTAAGAGCTATTAAGCCTAGATTTTGTTGTGAGTCGGCTGGCCCGGTTAATACCCCCTGTTATCCACTCAACATCTTCTGGACTAAGGTTTTTGCAATGCCATTTTGACGGAAAAATGTCAGGCCGTATTTCAATATTCTCAAAGCTAATGTCATTCATTTCATCTTGGGACAGTTATTGACACATTAAATACAGTTTACAAAACTACAGTAAAAACTACAGTGGTTCATAATATTTCATAATATTTCATACTATTTTTAACGACTTTACACGACGTCTAATTACTGATAAGCTTTTGATTATAGGGATTTATAAGTAGTATGCAGTTGTTTGATATAAATTAGAATCGAACTTTTAATGCGATGGTCGCGCGTTCGAATCGCGCACGACCCACCATCAAAGATATATGAATCAACCAGTTAGGCTTTTCGGTCAACTGGTTTTTTTATGCCTGTCGTTAAAGTTTCCACATTGTTACCACCGTTTAAAGTTCTCGCCAACGGGTTAAGTTGAATTGCTCGAGTCAAGCAGCCTGGCGACAGGTGAGAATACCTCACTGTAATATTCAAACTCGAATGCCCAATATCTGTTGAAGAGCAACAATGTTGCCGCCATTCATAATAAAGTGACTGATGGAAGTATGATGGAGAATATGAGCCAGTTGTTCTGCATGACTTTGCTCAGCACGGTAACCGGAAAAGTCTTCTGTTGCTCTCGAATAAAGCCGTATTTTATTGGCGTTCTTTCGCCAAGAAGACTTGTACCCTAAAGGGCGCCATGTAATATTTCGTGCTCCATTCGCAATCGTTCAACTTTTTTACCTAAGTGGGCTGATTCGTCTTGATCAGTCAAGTTCAAAACCTTTTTCTTTCGTCTCCCACCCATCGCCCAATAGCAGCAAGTGACATGCCTAAATTATCGGCTGCTTATGCGTATAGCCTTTTCAGTAACAAACTTAAGGGTCTTGTTTAAACTTAATGCTGTGTTCGGGGTCTTTATGCTTATTTTGATTACTCATGTTCACCGCCCGCTGATGACATTATAAAAAGTGTCCTGTTTAATTAAACCATTTCAGTACAGCAATGGATTGACAGCCTGGACAGAGGGATCAATGCAGCTGATGAAGTTCCAGTCGGCGTAATTTCGGTGCCAGTTTTGCCGTCGCAGCAACGACAGTCAGCGTCATCACCCCACCGAAAACTACCGATGGCACCAGCCCCATCAAGCGCGCCGCAATACCCGATTCAAACGCTCCCAGCTCGTTGGATGAGCCGATAAATATACCGTTGATAGCGGAAACCCGGCCACGCATGGCATCGGGTGTCGCCAGTTGCAGGATGGTCATGCGCATAACCACAGATACCCCGTCGCAAACACCGGAGAGTATCAACAGCAGTCCGGCAACCCAGAAGTTTGTTGATATGGCAAAGCCGATCATACAGAATCCGAATCCCGCCACGGCTGCCAGCAGCCAGCGTCCGGCATACAGGTTGATCGGATGGCGGGCGAGCAATAATCCTGTCATCACGGCGCCGATTGCCGGGGCGGCACGAAGAATACCCAGTCCTTGAGGACCGTAATGAAAGACATCGTGAATGAACGCAGGCAGCATGGAAACCGCGCCCCCGAACAGCACGGCAAACATATCCAGCGACTGCGCGCCCAAGATGATCTGGTTGCTGAACACGAAGCGCAGTCCTTCAGCAATGCTGGTGAAGATGGGCGCGCTTGCCGCCGGAGGAGGCTCCTCAACGCGTAGCGACAGCAGGGCCGCTGCGGCAACCAAACACAGACCGGCAGCAACGCCATAGGCGGCAGTCTTGCCCGCCCATCCGACCAGGATGCCGCCTAACGCAGGCCCGACTACGAGTCCGAACTGGAACACGGAACTGCCGATTCCCGAAGCCCGGGCATATTGATCACGCCGCAAAACCAGGGCAAACATCGCGCTATACGATGGGCCGATAAACGCACGCGCCACCCCGGTAAAGGCGATAGAGCCGTAAATCCACCACGAAGGATTGCCGCCTATCCAACCTGCCGATACGGCTGTCAACGTCAGCGCGGTGAGAAATAGCATCAGGCAGGCGAGCACGCCGAACAGGCGGCGAGAATAATGATCTATCGCATAACCTGCAAATAGCGCGCAACAGAAGTAGGGGATGACCTCGGCCAGTCCGACCAAACCGAGTGCAAATGTGTCATGCGTCAGTTCATAAATGTGCCAGCCTACTACGATCGCCATTACTTGGTAGGCGAGAACGATTAGGACGCGAAAAGATAGCAGCTTGAGAAAGGGATTGGGTTTAACAAAAAATGGCATGAATGTCCGATGATTAATAGCGGCCTGCCTGAGTAGGACAATTGAGTCAAAGTAGACACTAAGTGTACCGTCTTCTTTGCGGACAGCAATCCTGATTATGGAAAATTCCAGCTTTTCGATTACTTATAAAATGTACAGCGATTTGGCGGATTTCCTCCCAATGATTTTATATATTTTGTTTCGAATAAAATCGTTTTACCAAATATAAGCACTCGCCATTTTCCCCATTATTTCAAATTCAAACGCTTTTTTTGCCGCAGTACCGGCGACGCCATAGCAAACGTGTAAGGGCAATAAGTGTTCAGCTCTTGGGTGGCAGTATCTTGCAGCAGGGGTGCTATCCCAGTTTTTCAACCTTTGCTCTCGCTGCTCTTCAGTAAGCCGGCTATTAGAGCAGGTATCAATGAGCCACTGCTCGAAGGACTCATTCATGGCTCGGGTTTCTTTTGTCGACGGCACAAAAAATTCTTTGAGATTATGGAATGAAAACCCGGAACCAATAACAAGAACGTTATCTTTTCTCAAATCAGCTAAGGCCTTGCCAATCCGGATATGCTCTTCGGGCTGCAAACTGTCTACCAGGGATAATTGAACACAGGGAATGTTTGCCTCCGGATACATAAGCTTTAACGGCACAAACAAGCCATGATCAAAACCGCGCCGGCCGTCAAGTTTTGCTTCAATACCGGCTCTTCCCAAGAGATTGAAAATTTTATTCGCCAGCTCAGGCGAGCCCGGCGCAGGATACTCGATTTCATAGGATTCTTTGGGAAATCCATAATAATCATATATCAATGCAGGAGATGCCCCGCTGGTAATGGTTGGCATACCCTCTTCCCAATGCGCGCTAATGACTAAAATAGCGCTGGGCTTTGCAAGCGTTTGCGCAACCTCCCTAATAATATTGATCATGTTCTGGTGGCCTTTATCTCCAAGCAAGGGTAAAGGACCTCCTCCATGAGAAAGGTACACAACAGAACCGGGTAAAATATTTGATTCGCTGTTCATGATTGCTTGGCCAATGTGCGTATTACTGTGATCGCCTCGGTTACCCAGATGATATTTGTGTAGCCTGTATGCAGGTAAGCGTCTCAAATCCACGATGAGGGCGGTCTGGAAAGTCGGCGATGAATCGTTACGACGCGCGAGTGGGCGAGTCGTACGCCTTAACAACGATAACAGTAATTCCTGTTACCGTTGTTTATTTCTATTCTGATATGGGGCTTTAACCAAAAGTTTATTCCTTGACGGCTTCAACGGCAATGGTAAGGGTAACCTCGTCACTGACGTTAGGCGCGTACTTTCCCATATTGAAGTCTGTACGCTTAACGACTGCGGTTGCGTTCGCACCGCAAGCGTCCTTTTTCAGCATCGGGTGCGGCATGCACTGAAACGATGTCAGATCGAGCGTGACCGGCTTGCTGATACCTTTAAGCGTCAGGGTGCCATCGACTGAAACGATCTTTTCGCCATCGAAGTTGACTTTGTTGGAGGTGAAAGTAGCGGTGGGATACTTGGCGGTGTCGAGAAAATCGACACCCTGAATGTGTTCATTGAATAAGGGATAGCCGGTATCAACCGAAGTGGTGGCAATGACGACATTGACTGAGCCTGTTTTCGCCTCGCGATCGATAACGATGTTACCGGAGGTCTTGTCGAAGCGGCTTAACTGCGTCGAGAAGCCAAAGTGGCTGTAGGAAAAACGTGGATAGGTATGGGTGTTGTCAATGACATACGTTTCCGGCGCGGCTAGGGCCGGCGTTGAAATGGCAGCAGCCAGGATTAAAAGGGTAATGCGTTTCATGGTGTTGCTCCTTATAAAGGTAGTGATAAAAAAGATGACAATATGTTTTGACTAGCGAAAAAGTGAATCCTGATCCGGATTTCTTTGGTAACAGCGCTAAAGCCGGACCGGATCTACGCGTCGCCCGCCCTCATGCCGCCAATGCGGTGAGCCGTAGTTTGGCTCCGGCCAGTGCCGCTTCCTTGGCTGTCTCGCCCATATTGAGTCCTTCAGCATAAACGAACTCGGTATTGTCCATGCCGAGAAAGCCTAAAAAATCGCGCACATAGTTTGTCTGGCTGTCCAGTGGCGTACCCGCGTAGATTCCGCCCCGTGCTGCGAAAACATAGACCTTCTTGCCGGTTAGCAAGCCCTCCGGTCCATTTTCGGTATAACGGAAGGTTA
>Ga0208885_100390_pt1 | contig 17140 bp, 14 predicted proteins | sample LakWasMe74_LOW10_2_FD_183902 | JGI IMG/M metagenome (GOLD analysis project Ga0208885, IMG submission 183902) | Freshwater sediment methanotrophic microbial communities from Lake Washington under simulated oxygen tension - Sediment Metagenome... | ecosystem: Environmental > Aquatic > Freshwater >...
TGAAGCTTCTCGTGAAGCAAAATTTTTTAAAAGTGAGTGTTGAAAAAATTGATTCACTCGTCACGACGATGATTATTTGTATGTTCGTCGGCGCGAGAACTGCTTATGTTTTCATTTATAATTGGGATTATTATTCGCAAAATTTAACTGACCTGCTTGCCGTATGGAAAGGTGGTTTAAGTTTTCATGGCGCTCTAGTCGGATTGATTGCAGGTGGAGTGATTTTTGCCAGACAAAATAAATTGTCGTGGATGGAAGTTATGGATTCGGTCGCCTTGGCTGGAACGCAAGGATTGTTTTTCGGCCGTCTCGGCAATTTCATCAACGGTGAGCTTTACGGAAGAATTACCAATTCATCTGTTGGTATTATTTTTCCTCAAGGCGGTCCGTTTCCTCGTCACGCTTCTCAGTTGTATGAAGCTTTTCTCGAAGGGATTTTGCTTTGTCTGATTCTCTGGTTCGTCAAATCTCGCGTGAAAGTGTACGGCATCATCGGTGCTTTTTTCGTCGGATTCTATGGCGTCTTCAGATTCATCGTAGAATTTTTCCGCGAGCCAGACTCACAGCTCGGCTACTATTTCGGTTTCATTACCATGGGACAGATTCTTTGTTTCTTGATGATCTTTGCAGGCGTTGGGTTATATATTCACGCGAAAAAGAGAAACGTTACCATTTAGGCAAAGCTTCATTCAACTTCACATACATTGGCACGACGGATTTATCCGTACTCACAATTTCAATGAACATTGGAAAGCAGGTGATTGAACAAGATCCGTGGTAGATGATGTTTGTATTGTCGCGGTTAAGCCAGACATAGATCGCACTGCGATCGTGGCGGACATAGCGGTCCTGCTTTTTATATTTTTTCTGTAAATCTGCCAGAAAACCATCGTGCAAAAAAAATTGAGGAAGTCGGACAAAAACATCGGTGATAATGTCCTTTTTTACCTGAGTATAAACGTCCAGCACGTAATTTGTTCGTTTTATTTTAAATCTCAAAATTTTTTGTGAGCCTTCATCAGAAAAGACATCGTATTTAGGATTTTCTTTTTTGACTGCTTCAATCTGTTTACCGGGAGTAAAGTTTTCAATAGTTTTCAGTGTGAAATCATAATTTGGCGGAGTAATTTCGGCGTGTATTACTGAAATAATTGTAAAAAAAATGTGAAACATGAGTGGCATAAATTCATGATAGTTCAGGGGAATTTCAGAATCTATATGAGGAAAAAACTTTTTTTTATTGCGTTTTACTGTTACACTTTGGTTGAGTCAAAGCGAGCTCGGAGTTCGCTAGCTTTCGGGGCTTAAGTCCAAAAGGATTGTTGGGCTACTTCATAATAAGGACTATTATTCATGATTAAATCTACCCAAAAACTTCTCTATCCGCTTTTCATAGGCACGCTGGGATTACTTGCATCTTGTGCGAGTACTTCTACAAACCAGGTTGATGTCTCAAAGAAAGAGCAGAAAGTAGCTGATGGTTTTGCTTCCGAAAGTGTTCGCGAAGCTTATCTCAGGCTAAAGAAAAAAGATTACACTGAACAAGACCGCAAAAAAGACGAAGCTGAAAGTGAGAAAGTTGCTAAGACACTTTCAAAATCTATGATCAATGGTGCAGCGACTGTTGATGGTGCCGGTCAATACAAAGGAAAGACCTATTTTCTTCAGGGAGCAGAAGAGCTGAACCTTGAGAATAACTACTTTGATATTCCTGTTGTCTATAATGACCAGGTAAAAAAGTGGATGGATTACTTTCTTAACCGCGGTCGCGGATTCTTCGAACGCTATACTGAAAGAGCGGGAAGATATGCTCCGATCCTGGGAGCGATTCTTGAAGAACACGGACTGCCACGCGATTTAATTTTCCTTGCGATGGCCGAATCAGGATTCAATACTTCAGCAAAGTCATGGGCGGCAGCTGTCGGACCTTGGCAGTTCATGCCTTCAACCGGAAGAAACTATGGTCTTGAGCAAGACTGGTATCGCGACGAAAGAAGAGATCCAATCAAGGCAACTGTAGCCGCTGCAAGATATCTTACAAAACTTTACGGTGACTTCGGTTCATGGGAAGTTGCTGCTGCAGCTTACAATGCTGGCGAAGGAAAACTTTCTAAAGCGATCGTGAAATATAAGTCAGAAGATTTCTGGGATATTTCAAAAGGCCGCTACTTAAAAGATGAAACAAAAAATTACGTTCCGAAAATTATGGCCCTTGCGATTATCGGAAAGAACTTAAAGTCGTTCGGTTTCGACGATGTTGAATTTCACGAGCCCCTTGATTTTGATGAAGTGACAGTGAGGCCTGCGACGGACTTAATGAAACTTTCGGAAGTGCTGGGAGTCGAGTTTGAAGAAATTCAACGTCTGAACCCAGAAGTACTCAGATGGTTTACACCACCGAACCTGGATAACTACAAACTTCGTATTCCACCAAATACTGCAGAGAAATTTGCTCAATGCTGTTCAAAGATGGATCTTATTGCGAAAGATTTCCAGGAATTCATCGTTACCAAGAAGAGCATGTCAGTCGCAGAGATTTCAAAACGTTTCAAAATCAAAAAGAATTACGTTCTCACTGCACTTAATAATGTTTCAGAAAATGCAGTTTTTGGAAAAGGCGAAAGTGTGAAGCTTCCATTCAGAGTGGGTGAGCTAGTCAGTCCTTCCAATAACCTTTACGCAGATCTTTTTGAGAAGCCAAGAAAAGAAGTCCTTCGTAAAAATCACAGAAACAGAACACGTCTAGCGAGATCTTCGGGAAAAAAGCCCGTTCGCTATTATACCGTAAAAAAAGGCGAGTCACTCTTTACCGTGGCTCAAAAGCACGGGATCAGCGTTAAGCGGTTAATAGCGTCGAATGAATTAAAAAAGAAAAAAATCAGCGCTGGCGATAAGTTAGTCATTAAATAAATAAAAAAGGCTCCTTCGGGAGCCTTTTTTTTGTTTTTCAATAATACCTTAGTCTTTTAGTTCAATTTTTCACTTGAGAGGCCGCTTTTCCTTAAGTACACTTTTGATCACACACAAATCACTTGTACTCCAAAGGAAAAACCCAAATGGCTTTCAAAGATCTTCATAAACTCAAAAAAGTCGTTGTTGTTGAAAAAGAATACATTGAAGTTCCTCACCTCGTCGTAGGTAAAGATATTTTTGCTGTGACCACTTATAAAGCTCTTCAGGAAAAGTACGGGAAAGAGAAGGTGCGTCTTCTTTCCGAAGATGCCATTTTGAAATCAGACCTGATGCCAAAGGGACCTGGAACTATCCGTGGCGAAGCTAATCAAGCTGTGATGAAACAAATCTTTCCTGAGGCCATAGTGCATGAAGGAAATGAGATGGCCATGTTCTATAAAGATATGACATGGAAAAGTTTCGGAGGCAGAAGCAAATCCGAAGCGCTTAAATTCAACGAAGAGTTTTACACGACTCCGAGGCTGGATATTGATCCGGAAAAAATCTTTCCGGAACTTGTGAATGCAGAACAGTTTCTGGAAGAGATTAATCAGGAAGCTTATCAGATCAGACTGAAATCTATTAAGAGAGTGGAGAGCGGTTTTTCGGTTGAGTGTTTGAATGGAACAGAATTCAAGTGCGAGAAGTTGTATTTTGATCTCTCTCCGTCGCACTATTTGAATTTCTATACAAATAAAAATGAACTTTCTGATACCTTTATACAGTTTTGCGAAAGCACTCATACGCCTTCAGCATTGTTCGTAAAGTTTGTTTTTGATAAGCCAATCACAGATATAAAGGAAACACTCTTTATTCCACTCAGCTATACACATGAGTGGGGGCACTTTGTTGGAGAGTTTAATGTTTCTGCAGATGAAGCAAAAGCTGGTCAGGATATAGAGTTTATCCATTATATAGATGAAGATTCGTCATCCGAAGAAGATATTTCGAGGATAATTCGCTTATTAAAGAAGAGTATGGAGAAAATTTTTGATAAATTTTCGAAAACTAAGGCCACCGAATACATCGTTTTAGAGCAAGATATCGGGTGTCTGAAAATTGACGACCAGCTTTTCGCTCGCGTTGCTGATGCTCAAAAAAATGAAACCAACAATCTGTTCTTCCTTGGGATGAATGCCCCTATTGTTGATACACAGAGCGCAGAGTTCATGTTCGAATATTCGAAAGAAGGCGTGAATATGCTCACGCGTGCACTACTTGTTCATTCAATTCTTCTCAAAAAAATCTAACTTCGGTGTGTTGACAAATACACTGACTGAAATCAACATTTAAAAAAGATATGATTTTTTACGGACAAGTATTCTGAAATACTTTGTTTAACTTCAAGGAGAAGATTGAATGAAAAAGACATTAGTAATTGCATCACTTGCAGTACTATCAACAAGCGCTTTCGCATCTAAAGCTAGAATGGAAGCTCTAGGACAAGGTCAAGTATCTCGTTACATCATGGATACAAGATCTGTATTCCTTAACCCAGCTATGGTTAATGAGCAAAAAAACTACATCATCACTGAATGGGGTTCTGCTCAAAACTCTGGAACTGACACAGATGCAGCTCCAAGAGCAGAAGGTGGATTCTTCCGTGAAATGGGAACTTTCACTTACGGTCTATACCTTGGTAACAACGGTTCAAGACTTGAGCACTCTAATACATTCCTTGACCAAACAAACGCTCTAGACCTATTCCTAGGTGGCGATATGGGTGTTAAGTGGGGAGCAAGAGTTCACTACGCTAACGCTAAAGATGAAACTGGTGCAGTAAACAAGAAGCACAATGCTTTCGGTCTTGGTCTTGGTGCTGAAATGGGTGACGCTGAAGCATACGTAAACGTTGATCTTGCTGATAAATCAACAGGTGAAACAGTTGCTTCTTACGAATCAAAACTTAAGCCTTCTTACACAGTTGGTGGTTCATATAAGTTTGCTGGCTGGTCATTCTTCGCTGAATACGACATGTCAAAACTTAACGAAACTCTTGCAACTGCTACAACTGAAAAAGATTCTACAATCCTAGTTGGTGCTGGTCGCGTACACGAAATCAACCCAACAGCAAGATTGATTACAGATCTTTCTCTTACTATGAACACAAACGAAACTACTGCTAACGGTAAAGTAAAAACTAACGCTCTTCCAGCTACTCTAGGTATGGAAGTAGACGCTACTTCTTGGCTAGTTCTTCGTGGATCAGTTGCTCAAAACATTATCTTCGGCGAGCAAAAACTTGCTAACGGTAAAAAGAAAACTATTCCAAACTCTACAACAGTTAACGCTGGTGCAACTCTTAACTTTGGTAAACTTAAAGTTGACGGTATGATCGGTAACACTGCTGCTTCTAGAGCAGGTACAGTTGGTACAAAAGAAGGCGTTCTTTCAACAGACAACCTTCTTACAAGAGTTGCTGTTTCTTACTGGTTCTAATTCATAAATTGAATTTTAAAGGCCCTCGAAAGAGGGCTTTTTTTTACCTGCATTAAAAGATGACTATTTTATTTAGGAGACATCCAATGAAAAACTTAATGATGATCGGAAGTGCGTTGCTAGTGCTTTCATCTTCAGCATTTGCTTCTCAGGCAAGACTTCTTGCTTTGGGTATGAATGAAACTGATAACGAAGGTTCTTACTATATTTCCGATTCAAGAAACGTGTTCCTTAACCCTGCATACATCAATATCTATAGCAACCAAGCGACTCTTGAGTTTGGGGATTACGGTTTTTATGTAAAGCCTGGTGCTGCGACTACTTCTGATGCTACTTTATGGACTGCTCAAGCTCCAAAAGCTCAGGGTGGTGTTTTCGCAAAATACGGTAACTTCGTTTACGGAGCATACGTTGGGAACGAATCAAATACATCTGCACTTTTAAGAGTTGCAGGAACATCAGCTGCAGGGGCTCTTAATGGTGCAGGCGGTGCTTCTTCTCAAATGCTAAAATCAGCTGACAACCAAGTTGATCTTTTCTTTGGTGGAGACAACGGACTTAAGTGGGCCGTAAACCCAACTTTTGCTTTCGGTAAAACTGAAGCAACAAATGCAAAAGATTCTGCTTACGCCATCAGAGGTGGTTTAATGGCATCTAACTGGGATGCTCACCTTAACCTTTCTCTTGGTTCAAAGTCTGAAATCAATAACTCAATCACTCCACTTAATAACGGTGCTCTTACAGAAACTGTTAACAATGAATTCAAAGGAAAACTAGGATTCCACGTTGGTGGATCTTATCTTCTTGACAGCAAAAACCGTGTTTTCGGTTACGTAAAACACTATGGTTGGGAGCAAACTGATTCATACTCAAAATACGCTCTTATTCGTGGTGCTATGACAAACAATGTTGGTCAGCAAGGAACTGTTGATGGTGACTTCACTAGTATCTACGTTGGTTGGGGAAGAGATTTCGACGTCAATGGAAGTGATAAAATCTTCACTTCTCTTGCAGGAAAACAAACGAACATTAACTTGAAATTTAACAACAAGTCAGAAGTTCGCCAGTTGATCATTCCTTTGACTGTTGGTTACGAAGCTAAAGCTACTGATTGGTTGACTCTAAGAGGATCAATGATCCAAAACCTTTGGGGTAAAAGAGACAACAAAAATATCAACAACAACGCTGCTACTACAGGAACTCAATTGAACTCTGTAGCTCAGGCGACAATTGCTGGTATTTACGGTGGTTCAGGAAAAACAACTATCGCTAACTCTACAACAATCAATGCTGGTGCAACTTTAACTTTCGGTCAATTCACTGTTGACGGACTTGTTGGGGCAACTGCTGGCGCAAGAAACGGAACTACTGGGAACGCAACAAATACAGGTGTTCTAGCTATGGATAACTTAGAAACAGCTGTAGCAATGACTTACAAATTCTAATCTTCTCAGATCAGAAATCCATGATTTTTTCATGACATAGGCCAGGGTTAATCCCTGGCCTTTTTTATTTAATCTTACATTTTTACAAATGTTATTAATTGTAAGCCGTTTTAGTTTTAAAACAGGATCCAAAGTCATATGATAGTCGACTAAAGTTCTTCCAAGGATGGTCATTATGAAATTCATCGCACTCGTTTTTTCGCTCTCGCTGGCAGCCTCTGCTCATGCAATTCCGAAAGCTCCGTTCGATGCTCTTAAAGTTAATCGCAAAATTGAGTTCAATGCTAATACCAACTACGATTTCGAAGGGATTGTTAAACTTTCAAATTGTTCTGGTTCATTGATTCGTCTTTCAGGCCAGCCAACGTCTTCAAAGGCCCTCGTGCTGACAAATGGTCACTGTTTCTCAACTGGCCCATTCGGTGGAATGTTGAAGCCAGGTGAAATCGTTTCTAATAAAGCTTCTAGCCGTACAATGAAAATTTACGACAAAAACATGAAGCTTTTTCCAATTACAGCTTCAAAGGTTCTTTTTGCAGCAATGACAGACACTGACGTCACTCTTTACGAGCTTAACCAGACGTTTGATGAAATTCAGAAGAAATTCAAAATTTCTCCATTCGATCTCGATACAGTTCGTCCAATGGAAGGAACAAACATCGATATCGTTTCAGGCTACTGGGATCGCGGTTATACATGTGCAATCGACTCATTCGTTTTCCAACTTAAAGAAGGCGACTGGTTGATGAAAGATTCAATCCGCTACACAGATGGTTGTAACACTATCGGTGGAACTTCTGGTTCTCCAATCATCGCAAAAGGCACGCGCACAGTTATTGCTGTCAACAACACAGCTAACGAAGATGGTCAGCGTTGTACAGTCAACAACCCGTGTGAAGTTTCAGAAAACGGAACAATCACTGTACTTAAGAACAAAAAATACGGTCAACAGACTTTCAATGTGTATTCTTGTCTGACTCCAGATTTCCAGATTGATTTGAATACTCCTGGATGTGTTCTTCCAAAACCTGCAAGATAATTGTCTTCTATAGTAAATAATTGAAGGGCCGCTTATGCGGCCCTTTTTTATTTTCAGAGTTTACGTTTTTTTGTCCTCATCACTTCTTGCGACTTATATAGCAAGGAGCCCATATGCAAACCCAACCACACTGGAATTATTTTTGTCTGCTTCTCGATGATGTCGTCGAGTTTTCCGAAAATCGCTTTTTACAAATTTCTTACGCTCACCCTGAAATGGTCACTACGTTGATGGATGATTTTGAAGCCGCCATTGTTTACCCCGATTATATTTTATTAAAAGACCGGAAGTATAAGCTCATCAAAAAAGTTTTCATCGACGAAAAACCGCGATGGATTGTTGTTGTTGTTCACTTTGATAATGCCCTGGAAAGGTTGTGGATTGCCAATGCTTACGCTTCAGCAAAACCAATTGAAGGCGAGGTGATTTATGGTTAAGAAGAGAACTCTCATTTCAATTGATAATGAAGGGGACATACTTCTCATCGGGAAATGCGATTCCTATCCAGAACAGCTCTGTGAAGAACTGAGGGATGACATTGTTATCAGAATGCATCCCATATCCAGAGACATTGAATTAATTCAAATTATGAACTTCTCTGAACGGTTCGCCGCAAATGATGTCTTTGAATTACCAATCATTGCCAGTTTTATGGCTAGTGAAAGCTCTTGTCATGGTAGAAGCGGGAGTAATGTTGATCTTGCCCCATAATGTGCAAGCTCAGCCAGTTTTTCAAAAAATCCGCGACCTGATATTTATCAATCCGTCCTTGATTCAACTGATCACCAAATTCCAGGACGGTCTTAACCAGATCGCTGTGAATTTTTTTATGCTTTTCAAGATTTGGATAATGAATTGTGCCCAGGAATTTTTCTTCTTCCTGAAAATGGTAAACTGTCGATTCAGCAAGCGCTTTAAAGGCAATTTTTGTCTCTTCCAATGATGAATGGTCCAGGCAGAAGAAAAATTTGTCCATTTTTTGAACCAGGTCTTTGTGTTGATTGTCCATATCGGGGACTTTCAGCATCAACTTCTCTGACCATGGAAAACGAGCAATTTTTAAAGATCCCCCATCAACTGTGTACATAAAAGTGTTCACATCTTTGGTCACATTGTCGGCGTATTGCTCAAGCTCTTTGGCAGTTCGGGAAGCTTGCTCAGATGTTTGAGTATTTTTTTGAGAAACATGGTCCAGCTGATTAACAGCTTTGAGAATCTCATCTACACCCATTCTTTGTTCTTCACTGGCTTCAGAAATTTCAATGGCAACTTGAGAGGCGGTTTCAATCGTTTGTTTAATTTCTCCGATGACCGATTTGCATTCATGAGCAATGGTTAAACCGGATTCTACTTTTTCTTTTCCTACTTCTACGCAAAGATTCACCTGACTGCGGGTCTGACCGATGATGCTTTCAACGTGACCAATACTCTGAGTGAGCATGTTGGAAATTTCAGTTGAAGCATTACCACTCATCTGAGCAAGTTTTCCCACCTCTTCAGCAACAACTGCAAAGCCTTTTCCATTTTCACCTGCACGGGCAGCTTCAACAGAGGCGTTGAAAGAAAGAAGTTTCGTCTGGAAAACAATTTCATTGATCACTTTTGTTTTGCTTTCAATCTCTTTAATCACTCTGACAATGTCATTGAATTTGTCATTGCTGACATTCACTTGATTGATAAGCTCTTTATTACTCTCATCAATTTCTTCGATAGACGTTAAAAGTTTTTCAGCAACTTCCTGTCCTTGTTGCGCCCGGATTGAAGCTTGAGAGGATTCATGCGCACTTCGTTTGGAATTCTCAGTGTTTTTTCCAACCATAGCAGTAACTTGTTCAAGTGAAGCTGAAATCTGCTCCAACGCCGAAGCCTGTGCAGTCGCAGTTTCCGACAACTCATAAGAAATGGAAGCAATGTGCGCCGAAGTCGTACCTACATTCTCACTGGATTTCGTTAAAGAAGCCGAGAGGGAAGAGAATATTTTTACAAGTTTTCTTGCAATCATTATTGTGAACAAAACTGTCCAGAAGCAAGCAGCGATCGCAATAAAGATCAGCACTCTTATGTTGTCTTTTGTTTCTTTTGTTTGAATTTCAATTTCTTTTTCAGAATCTTGTTTGATTTTTGCAATCAGAGTCTGGATATCCTGAGTAATAGGGACGAGATGAGGAGTCGCATTTGTCAGAATATATTTCTTTCCTGCTTCAAAATCTGCATCTGTTCCTTTTTCGTAATATGTCAGTCCTTCCAGAACACCTGCCTTTGCAAGTTTCCATTCATCGAGAATTTTCTTCAATTCAGAGTTGAGATCGTTGTTTTTTTCCATGGCCATATAAGAAGCTGCAGCTTCATCAAATTTCTCAATTTCTTTAACTGCAAAACCAATGAATTTTTTTCTGCCGCTTTCATCTTGTTTGGAAGCGTAGGTGAGCCATAACCATCGTCCCATTGAATTGATTGATGAATTCATCTGTCCGCTTAATCTGACAAGATCCGTTCGCTCATTGAATTGATGAACCGTTGTTGTTTGAAGAAAATTAAGTTTAGAAATGGACCAGTAGGATATGAGGAGTAAAAGAAGGAGGGGGACAGCACCTAAAAGAAGAAGTTTTATTCTAAGACCACTACGCCATTTACTAATTGTTTCCATTTTTCACCTTTGTTTGAATATCTATTCGATGAAAATTAAGAAAACCTAAAGCGTTGTGAATATGACAAATGTCATACTTTGAGAGCTGCTTTAAAAACCTATCTGGCGGAGAGCTTCGTAAGCAGCAGCGGTCGCGCAGTTGGAGAGATTGAGAGAGCGAATGTGATCGCTATACATAGGCATAGTGACAAGCTGATCAAAAAAATCGTTTTTAATATTTTCAGGCAATCCTTTTGTTTCTGATCCGAAAATCAAATAACAGTTCGGCTTGATCACTGCATCGAAAAGAGATTTCGTTGCGAATCGGGAAAAAAGAAATAAGTTTTCCTTTTCAGGATTTTCTTTTTCCATAAACTCATTCCAGTTCTCATATACTGTCAGCTTCACATGCTTCCAGTAGTCGAGGCCTGCACGTCTCACAGCTTTTTCGGAAATATCGAAAGCGAGAGGTTTGATGAGTATGAGTTCGAGGTCGAGAGCGACGCAAGTGCGCCCGATGCTCCCGGTGTTACCCGGGATTTCAGGCGCAACTAATACGATTTTAAATTTAGACATTAAACGTTCTTTAGGTAATCAACCAGAGTTCTGATCACAAGACCAGAAGCTCCTTTTGCCGGACAGTATGGTAAGTGACCGCCTTGAGAGTCGCCAACACCTGCGATGTCCAGGTGGGCCCAAGCAATGCCTGGCTCAATGAAGTTTTCAATGAACGCAGCACCTTTTGCTGAACCACCGTTTCCGCTTGAACCAATGTTTTTCAAATCAGCAACGATCGATTTCATATCGTTTTTGTGTTCGTCGATGATCGGAAGTTGCCACATGTATTCATCAGAGTTTTTAGCTGATTTTAAAAGGTCATTAGCAAGCTTCTGATCATTTGAGAAAAGACCGCATACTTCTGAACCAAGAGAAACAAGAATCGCTCCTGTAAGTGTTGCAGCGTCGATAAGAGCATCTGGCTTAACATCACAAGCGTAGTTTACTACGTCACCAAGAACTAAACGTCCTTCAGCATCTGTATTGAGGATTTCAACTGTTTTTCCGTTTCTTGCAGTAACGATTGAGTCTGGCATAGTCGCTAGAGAAGAAACAGCGTTGTCTGTAATTCCCAGGAAACATGAAACTTTTACTGGAAGTTGAAGAAGAACAGCAGCTCTGAAAGCAGCGTACATAGTTGCTGAGCCGGCCATATCAAATTTCATGTTCATCATTGAAGCGCCTGGCTTTAATGAGTATCCACCTGTATCGAAAGTTAATCCTTTACCAACAAGGGCAATGTGTTTTGTTTTTGAAGTCGCTTTTGACGGCGTGTATGTCAAATGAACTAGTTTTGGATCATAAGCAGAACCAGCGTTAACTGAAAGGAACATTCCCATTCCTTCTTTTTTCATTTCAGCTTTGCCAAGAACTTTGATTTTTACATTTTTAAGATTCTTAACGTCTTTTTCAATTTCTTTTGCGTATGATTCAGAGTGAAGAATATTTGGTGCTTCATTGACGAAGTTTCTTGCAACAGCAATACATTCTCCGACTTTGTTTCCTTCATCCATTGCAGCTTCGAATTTTTTAGCTGAAGTTTTTCTTTCTTCAGTTGCAAGCACAACAGTTTCAAGTTTTGCTTTCTTCTTCACAGCAAGGTGACGATCGAAAACATATGAAGTCATGTGAAGTGATTCAACAATTGCAGTAATTGTTTCTTCAGCTTCGCCTTTCACCATGAATCCATCGATGTAAATTGTAGCATCAGTGAATTTATTGTGAGCAGCTTTCCAGGCGTGAGCGATCTGACGACGAACGATTTCTTTTGTTAATTTGTTTTTATCGCCAAGACCAACGATCATTGCCGAAGCGCCATTGACAAGAGTCAGGTTGAAAAGCTCGCCAACTTCGCCTTTGTAGTGGCGAGAAGCAACAGCGTGATCGAATGCTTCAGCTAGCTCATCGTTCCAGTGAGAACGCGACAATACTTTTTCTGATTTCGCAGTTTCGCCTGCATTTTTAGCAGCAGCTTTCTTAGATGTTTTTGCTTCTTGCACTTTGTTGAAACAAGAGAAAATATGAAGCTCAGTAGTTGAGGATTTCGCTTCAAATGATAAATTAATTTTCATGAGTCTCCCGAGGTTGGTTTACTGTATTAAAAAAAACGAATTGGGGCTAATATAACAGAGTCTATGATAAAAGTAACTACCAGGTATTTAGCATCCAACTTCATTCCTCCCTTTATTATGGGCTTTGTTTTTTTCGTGGCCTTTCTGATCACGTTTTACATGTTTCGAATCATTGGGCTCATTGTTAACAAGGGCGTTGATTTAGTCACTGTGCTCACCATGGTCATGAATCTCTCCGTGTCATTCTTTCCGCTGGCCGCGCCTCTTGCTGCGTTCTTCGCTACAATTTATACGTTGAATAAACTTAGTGAAGATTCAGAAATCATTGCAATGAGATCCTTTGGTCTCACTAAAATTAAAATCTATTTGCCGTTTTTGATCTGCAGTTTGATGATTGCGCTTACAGTTCATTTTCTCTCTGGTGTCTTCATTCCAAAGGCCAATGCGGCCTTTAAGAATACGGTTATTCGCCTCGGTTCCGCGGGGATGATCGACAGTATTAAATCGGGACAGTTTTTTACAGACATTCCCAACGCGACTCTTTTTGCTGAAGAAGTGACTGATGACGGAAATAACTTTAAGGAAGTTTTTCTTCACCTGACCAATAAAGAAAAATCCGAGCAGAGAATTATTTTTGCCAAGACTGGTTCTCTTATCAAAATTTACGCGGACGAATGGCACGCGCCAAGTCTTCGGCTTCATTTAAATGATGGCAACATCGTGAAGCTCAATCCGGCGGGCGATCAAGTTGAAAAAATCCTCTTCGAAGAATACGATTTTCCTGTTTTCAGTTCAGACATTGCAACGACAATGCTTGATAAAGACAGCATGAAGTCTAACCGTGAATTAACGAACCTGATTGAGAAAAAACAAAACGATTTTGAAAAAGCTGCCGTTGAAAAGAAATTGCGGCCCGATGAAATTAAAAATCTGAAGTTAAGTTTTTTTCGGACAAAAGTTGAACTCATGTCCCGTTATGCAGCGGTTGTTCAGATCGTTCTTTTTATCTTTCTGGCCTTTTCACTGGGAATAAAGAAGGGAAGAGGAAGTGGCGGTCATGGGACAGCGAAAGCTCTGGTTATTTTAATAGGCTACTATGCGACGTATTTCTTTCTTATCAGTCTCGCTCAAAAAGGCACTATGGATCCAGTAGTGGCCAACTTCGCTCCGGGTATTCTCTTCGCTATTGTTGGCCTTTATTTTTATCGTAAATTAGATTGGGCAGGATGATTTGTTGCCGGCGCCGGGGTTTGCGGTTGGGCCGGAGCTGCCTGGGCAGGTTGAGTTTTCTTGGCGGCTTCATCACTTGTTTCAGCAGAACCGTCTTTATTGAAAATGAATAAAGGAATCATGTATTTCGTTTTTGCTTCTTCCGGTAAAACCAAATTTTTAGTCGTGCCCTTCAAACCAATCAGTTTATTGTTGTAGAAAACTTTAACAGACTTTGTATTTCCAATAAAAAGACGAATCAGGCTTCCGCGCATAAAGACTGTTCTGCCCTGACGAAGAACATATTTTTTAATTTCTTTATCATCTACCTTGTACGTAATCCAAGAATCACCATCAACCGCATTGATGAAAACAGTTTCTACACCTTTTGTCGGCTGAACACGGTAGCGTGAAGGAAGATATTCATCGTATTGCTCTTTTGAAAGCGAATTATCTTCAGTAAATTGTTTTTCACCAATTGAAATATTCTTCAACTTCACATCATTTACAACAACTTCAGTGTTTTGATGAGCAAGTTTCTGGTCCTGGATTATATTGACTTGAATTGGTTCAGCAGGAGATGCAGTTGTTTCTGTTTTTGGTTGTGGAGCTGCTTTTGGCTTTGGAGCCGATTTCGTTCTTTGGTGAATTGTGCTCAGAACCTGAGGAAGTTTCATTTTATCTTCAGCAGAGCGGTCCATAAGATTTTTTACATTGAAACCTACAACTCCAACGATCAAGACAACAACTGCTGCTTTTGCAAGAAATGCAGTTGAAGAGGCGGTGACACTTTTTACCGTATCGAGCGGTGTGGAAGTCATCGGAGTCAAAGTATTGCGAACAGCTTCGTTTTTAATTTCAATGTTCGTGTTTTCTTTTTTAACGGATTTACTGCCGCGATTATAAGTCGCTTCGAGGACATCAAGAGCTTCTTCCTGGTTGATACCGAGAATTTTAGCCGCTGATTTAACGAAACCTCTGACATAGGTTTTACTTGGAAGTTTGGCGAGATCATCATTTTCCAGATGCTCAAGTAAGCCCATGTGAATTTTGGTTTGTTGTGAAATCGTTTTTAGATTTAAACCACGTTCTTCGCGCTTTTGTCTAAGAAGTTGTCCTATGGTCACAATGCCTTTTGGCGAAGCACTTTCACTGATCTGGTCTGCATTGGGATCCAGAACAGGTCCATGAGGGACACTTTCTGTTTCGTTGATTAAATCCTGGTCGTTTGTGTTTGTTTCGTCAGTCATAATAATTAAAAGTTTGGTGATTCGATTGTTTGTGATTCTTTAATGATTTCCGTCTGGAAATTTTTATTGTTTGCGCTTTGCTCTCTGATTTCAGAGCTGAGTTTTTTCAATTGCTGGTTTGAGAGCGCTACAAACTTTGTCTTCGGGAATTTTTCGATGACAAGCTTAAGTTTGCTTCTCGCTTCTTCGAAGCGGCCGAGGTTCATGAGAACGAGGGCCTGTTGATAATGAGGAGCAGGTTCATTTACGCAAGTTCCTTTGGAAGATTCGCGGAAAGAATCAAGCGCCTGCTTGAATTTGTATTCTTCAGTGTAAAGCTCACCCAGTTTGAAGTGGGCCTGGCAATAGTCTTCTTTTTCTTTTACCGATTTGAACAAAAACTCAAAAGCTTCTGCGCGATCGCCTTCTCTGAGTGCGAGAATAGCAAGATTGTAGTAATTTCTGAATTGATTGGTATAAGTCAAATCCTGGGCCGCTTTATCAAACATTGCGCGGGCTTCTTTCAAGCGATTCTTTTCCATGTAAATGGTACCGAGGTTCGCTTTAGCATCTGTATTTTTTGAATCGAGACTGATTGCCTCTTTCAGTTCTTTTTCGGCCAGTTCAGGTTGCTCGCGAAAGTAATAGGCCATTCCCAGATTATTTCTGATAAGCGAATCCTTTGCATCGAATTCGCGCGCCTTGAGAAGATTCACAAGGGCCTGAGAATAGTTTTTTCTCACGAGATCACTCGTTCCCTGAGAATAGTAAATTTCTGCTTTTTTCTGTTCGACTGTTTTTTCCGCGAACTCTGCGCTTGGATTATTGGCGCAAGAAGCCGCGAAAACAGCTGTGAAAAGAAGTGATCCTATTATTCCATGGTACTTCATTTAGAACCTCTTATTCTAAAGATGATGATTTAGACTATAGTTTACAAGCTTTATTTTCTTCTTGTAAATATGCCGACCGTTTCAAATCCCTTCGTTGCGGGAAATAAGTCGAACAATTCAGCACTCGCGAGTTCATAGTTGTTAAGAGCGCCTGCCGTGTCTCTGGCAAAACTTGTTGGTTCGCAGGCAATGTAGATAAATCCGTCAGGCTTGAATTCAGTTAAGAATTCCTCCAGATTTTTTAATCCAGAGCGGGGAGGATCGATAACGAGCCAGTTTGGTCTCGGATGTCCCTCTTTGCCGAGGTTGATCAAAGCCTTCACAGCGTTTTTTTCATAGAGATCGACCGAGAAAAACTTCTGATGATTTTGAGCATCGGGGGTTTTTCTGTATTTATCCACCACAAGCGTAGTGTTCATGAATTTTTTAGAAATATTTCCATTTCCGCCAAAAAGATCGTAAACCACGGCCTTAGGAGGAATGACCTCAACGGCCTTTTTTTGAATCCAGTTGCGAAGAACTTCGTTCATTTCATAATTCACCTGAGTGAATCCGCCGTCAGCGTAAGGTTTGTTCACTGAGATCTGAACGTTGTGGCCAGGCTTGTCCTGATCTTTGGCGTAGATTTCAATATGACCTTGTGGAGGCTGATTCTTCACCAGGTTTAACCAGGTATCGTTTTCATAAATCCGGCGCAATTCAAAGGCGACACTTGGATCAATGATTTTGCATTTCGGAACAGGAAGAATATTGTTTTTTTCATCCATCATTCCCAAAAGTCTTTTTCGTTTATCGTAGTGAAGCTGAATGCGGTTTCTATAGCTGAAACGGCGTTTAGCACCATGGGCATTGATGACTGGATTGCTGAACTTGAACAAATGTCTGGCGAGTGCAGCTTTTTTATATTCGAGCTCTTTTTCGTAGACCGTGTGTTGATAGTCGCAGCCGTTGCAGCTTGAATAATGTTCGCACTCCGCTGCAATTCTATCAGCAGAAGGAACAGCGACATCGTTTAATTTTGCAAAACGAACGCCTTTTTTTTCAGAGAAAACCGTAGCCTCGCCAGTTTCACCCGGTAGCGTTTTCTTGATAAAAGTAATTGAGCCGTCTGATTTATCGACGCCCTGGCCAAGAGGGTCGATATTTTCGATGCGAAAGTTTATTTTCATATGATTTACTGCT
>Ga0208885_100418_pt1 | contig 16224 bp, 15 predicted proteins | sample LakWasMe74_LOW10_2_FD_183902 | JGI IMG/M metagenome (GOLD analysis project Ga0208885, IMG submission 183902) | Freshwater sediment methanotrophic microbial communities from Lake Washington under simulated oxygen tension - Sediment Metagenome... | ecosystem: Environmental > Aquatic > Freshwater >...
TTGCCGCATCTTGTTTAAATTCAAGAGTGTATTTCGGACGTTTGTGTTTATTTTGATTACTCATATTCACCTCTAATGACATTATAAATCTGTCTTTAGAAGTGTCCTGTTTAATTAGACCATTTCAGATACAATAAGCCTCATTATTGAGATCTCTTGTATAAGCTGAGAAAAATTGTGGATTATCGTCATCAACTTCACAAATGGTTTCATTCGCTTCGGGATCGAATTCGCCATTTACCCCGTGAATCTCAATGCTCACATAAAGCTCGGGCTTGGATTCAAGAAGGCTGGTATATTGGTCAAAATATTCATCATCAAACATAAGGTTCTCCAAAAAATAAAAGTGGGAAACCCAACGCAACCCAATTGGGAAACGATTAGAGTTCCCCTGGTGGGTAAAATTAATAATTAAACAGACTTTTCCATGTAAAACATTTCAAAGACGTCATCAAATTCTTCAAACATCGAGTAAAAATTCTTCGGAGCATAAAGATCCTTGAATTCTTTCAACGCTGCTGTAGTGGACTTTCTTTTACGACTCAACCAAACTTTTTTAATGCCGGGTTGCTCGCAAAATGCCGTTATTGCCTTTCTGATTTCCAATTGCTTGGTAAAGCCAGAGCCATTGTTATTCCAATAGATGGCAGCATCTTTCGGAATCGTTTTCAGGTTGTGGACAATTACTTTTTTCATCTTCGTAGTCTCTCTAGAAAAACGGGAAACCACATAAGCCCGATAGGGAATGTGATTCCCAGTTGGATAAAGAATTGAAAAATGGCGAATCAAAAACCTGATTCGCCGGTTAAAGATTAAATGGACGTTAAATTTCGGAGTTTAGCGTTTTACGAAACATACCCGCAGCATCAGTATCAAGATGGTTGGCAAAAATATCATCGCCATCCACCAAAACATGAGTGCCATCGTCATTGTTTGTGTAAGTAAAGCCCGCGTTGTATTCATCGCACAAATCGGCCAGTTTCTTCAAAAACTCGGATTGCTTTTCAGTCATCATAAATTCTCCTAAGAGATTGGGTTAAAAACCGGCTAATCGAAAGTGATTAGCCAGAAGGTAAAGATCAAGCTGCCAACAAATTTCGGCTGATTCTGAATAGCTCAGAACGCAACTCGGACACGTTGTTTATACAGATTGATTGATCAAATAAATGACTTGTGTCGAAACAGATCCCCACGCCTACAAGCTCAATCCCGGACGATTCGCAGCGCTTGATAACGGCTTTTGCGGCACATTCATCGTCAGGCTGTCCATCGGTCAACACCATAATTACTTTCCGTTCTTCACGGGCAGCAATCACGGAGGATGCGGCATACCACAAAGCGGCATGAAGCGGTGTACTTCCATTGGTAACAGCCGAGAATGCAGAAGCATTAGGACGAACCTTTTGCCCGTGTTTCAACAGCGGAACAACATCATCAGAATCACCAAACGGAAATCGCGTCACGCCAGGATTAACGCCTGAAATACCTTCAAGTGCCAATGCCAATGCCATAGCGGATTCGATGGCTAATTGAATCAGCCTACGATTTGAGTCCGTACTGTAAATCCCATTCATTGAGCCTGAGCAATCAACCAGTAAATGAATAGCGGTATTTGGCGCCTGCTTATGACTCCTGCGTTCGAAAACGCGAGTATCACCTTGAATCAAGCGCGACAGTTTCCGTCCATCAATACGATTACCCGAGCGTTTATTCACGGGACGATCATAACGACTGGATTGAACCAGACCTTGAAGCGAGGCGCGAATTTTGCCGGAGTCACTTAAAACCTTATTCATTAAGTCGTTACCAACAGAAGAATTCCGGTCAGGATCCATAGCGACGGGCATGTAAATATCAGCATCGTAACTATTGCGAGATTGACTGCCTAAAAGCTCTTGAACAGCTTCAAATATATCTTGAGGCACATCATTTTCACTGGCTGACAACACAGAAGCCAGGGCTTGCAGCGTGTGCTCGCTATCCTGATCTTGTGAATCATCGGCACCACTACCAGTAGAATCAGCATGACTCTGTCCAGGTTGAGGATCTTGATCTTGATCATCGGTGTCAGCGTCTTTCTGAGAACCTGCGCCTTGACTTTGATCTTGATCGTCCTGTCCAGATGCATCCTGATCTTGAGCGGATTGACTGTCATCAGTATCTTGATCGGGTTGAGAATCATCGCCTTGCGACTGATTACCCTGTGAAGAATTGCCGGAGCTTGGATTGGTTGAGTCGTCATCCTGATCATTATTGCTTTGTCCAGATTGAGATTGTGACGACGAATCATCACTTTCTTCCTGCTGAGGCTGGTTAGACTTAGACTGCTGCTGTTGACGCGCTTTTTCCTGTTCAATTTCCTGCTCTTCTTCAATCATGCGCAAGATGCGGTCGGCAAGCCGAACACAGTCACGCGTTACTTGAAACTCAGGGACTTCAGATAAAAGAGCCATAAGTCTTGTTACCGCACCCACTGGAAAAGTATCTTCCAGTAATGATTCCGCGGTGTCTGCATACGACGCTAGAGCGGTTTGGCCCAAGACATCGTTACGAAGACGAAACAACAAAAACTGCAACAAAACATCAGCTGGATGAATCTGTTCATTTTGACCGATTATTTGAAATCCACCGGTTTGAACAAGATACTCAACCACCTTCTCAGTAGTCCGTTTAGTGCCTGGATAAGTATTCTGCATTAATTTCTCGATACGGATATCTTCCAGGATGTTGACGATACTTCTCCGAATAGGACTGGTAGCTGCTTTACGAAAATCAGCAAATTCGGTAAACCGAACATGAGCTGCTTCATGTGCCAAATAGCCCCATGCCACATCCTTGTAAGACGGATCTTCAAGGTTGTAAGCCGGCAAGTTAATCGTATTTCCATCTGTATACGCATCAGAACCGCCAACTTTAACTTTGACGCCAAATTTGTTACCCAGTGCAGCGGCAACGATAGGGAATGCGTTATTCAAACTTTGATTTTTCATGGTGTGTTCCTAAAAATAAAAAAATAGGCAAACCATGACCCAAAGGGGCTATGTTTGCCCCTAGTGGGTTAAAAACTAAAAATATCTATCAAGGGAAATAATAATCCCCAATAGTTGATTCAGTGTTTTTCAAATCATCAAAAGATTTTTTAAGTTTTTTAGACGGCTCAAATAATCCGGGATCAGGATGCAATCGCGAACCTTCAATAGCAGCTGGTAAAATGAAGGCGGGGCAACAAACGCAACCCATACGGATTGAATTGCAACCCGCCGGGTGAAAGTAAATAAAATCAGAACCAGAAGTCCGTAGATTCTGCGGTTTCTTCTGATTCGATTAGATCGTCGTCATCAATATCCTCCCGATCGTCTTCAGATGAAGATTCAACCGGCGTAACATCAGCGACTTGAGTAACCGCTTTAGCAGTGACCTGAACATCGTCTACAAGTGATCCAAGAACGTTTTCTACCAAACCAAGTAATGCATCGGATGGAACGAAAGGTTCTGCGGTTTCTAAAGGTTCCTGAGTAACAGTATCTTCTTTCGAAGAGTCGTATTTAGCCAGGAATACATCAAAACCAGGAAGATCGTCAACCTCACTTTCAATTTGAAGTTCAGGTTGTTCACCTAAGTCGTTATCTTCAGTATCTGTTGTAATCTCCAGCACAGGCGGTTGAACGATATTTTCATCGGCAAGCGTTGAATCGGCATCTGGAATGATTTGATCATCCAAATCGTCTTCAAGCTCAATATCAGAATCGATAACAGTATCTGGCTGCAATAAACCACTGCCATGCCGTTTGATCTTGTCCGGATCGGACAATAACAAACCAAGACGGAATAGGCTATGAAAGACAACGCCGTTATAAGGACCACTTTTGGGAAGCAAATCCAAAACACTATCGATTTCATCAACAACCGGCATACACCGATGATCGAGAAAACCAAGACTGTCGAGCTTGTCACGTATTCTTCGAAAACCATTCAATGCCCGAACGGTCACTGAATCTTTACCAACAAATGACCTATCGATAATCTGATTGGCATCTTGAGAAATTTCCCTAAAAAGTTGTTCACTCATAGTGAGTGCGCGACGTTCAAGAGATTCTTCTTGCTCAGGTTTAGTTACACGAAAAACCACATAATCAAAACGCAGCTTGGCAGCTACTGTTCCAACCGGTTCAATGGCTCTACGAATAGCATCGCCAAATTCAGAATGACAACGAATCCATTCTTCAGTATCGGCGGTGTAACTTGCCAAAAACAGATCTCTTTCCTGATAAAACTTCTTGGAAAGCGCATCAAGCTCTTGGGTAATCCTTGTGATTTCAGTCCTTGGATTAGCAAAACCACCAATAAAACGGGTACCGGATTCAAGACAAATCCTTTCCGCTTCTTTTTTAATACGATTGAATTCCTTCAACTTGTCAGGATTAATCGTCTTCTTAGTGCCTAGTGATGCCAAATCTTCCGGTGGAAGTCTGGAACCATCGGCAAGCACAAGGTCTTCAGCCCGAAGTTTTTTCGAACTTGTCCAAATACTGATGTCGAGTTTAACGACGTCAACTTGGTCAAGTATCATGTCTGCATTTTTCATATCTGCTTCTCCAAAAAAAGTAAAAGTGAAGAGACAGATTGCGTCCCATCAGGGCGAAAAATGCCTCTTCTGGGTAAGTAAAAAATTAAAAGTTCAGAAGTAAAAGTCTTCCTGTTCAGGCGCGATCATGGTTAGATCAATCCTTTTCACAAGCAAATCCATTTCTTCTGCGATAAGACGTACGGATTCCAGATCGGTGTCAAAAAATGACAACGCTTCGGTTTCCAGTTTAAGCTGGTCACTGATTTCAACACCGTCTTCATGGGACAAGGAAACAGTGATACCTTCGGGTGCGTTTTTCTTCAGTACCATAAGCAGCAACAAAGAAGCAACACCATCCTCTTTCGACAAACACCCCGCATCTGGTTTAACAAAATCACCATGACCATGAATGATCATTTCTGCCCATAAACAATCCGGATATGTACGCAGAATCGCGTTGGCATAACCGGCAGCCAGGCCTCTTGAAAAATGATGTGCGGGACTATCCACCATAGGAGAAGGTATCTTAATCCGCCAATAAATATGCGGATCATTCTCTGTAGGCTGATGGTCTACACCAACGGGTTTTGACGATGTGGGAGGAACGTTGCTAATTTTTCCGTCATCACCAACCCAGGCTTGTCCAGAATGTTCATAGCCTTTTCGCTGTTTCGAACGTATCAGTTTATGCATATCGTCGGGATGAACAATGCCTTTGGTGTTAGACGCCATCTTTGCACCCGATTTCCCCCAGAATGTTGTGAATGTGCCATCGTGATTATAACGAATGGCCCATAACTTTGAGGAACCGTCTGGATTGTCAAACCGATAAAAATCAAATGGGTTAAGGTTCATTGCTATTCTCCCCAAGCATCACCGAAAACGTCTTTGGCAATGCGATGGATAGCTTCACGTTGAGTCGGCTCTGCACGTAATGTGAGCGCACGATCCAACGAATACGCCAACGCATTGGGTGCACGTTTGTAAGCAATCATCAAGTTCGTCCAGCGCACCAGAGTCCGTGTGGACATCGTAACGCTTAATTCACCAGAGCTGTCAGAACCACCGACAAAAAGCCGACGGATTTCATTAGCGACCTCAATCATTTTATCAGTCAAATTTCCCATAACGGCATCAACAGAAATACCCATGCTAACAAGCGCCGCTTGCAGGATGGACTTCTCAATAGAAGCTTCAGGATAACCGACTTCCATTAATCTGAATCGATCCAAAAACGCAAGGTTTTGTTGCATGATGCCTTGATAAAGACCGCTTTGATCACCTTGACCAGCGGAGTTACCGGTAACGATCAGACGGAATTTAGGATGAGGTTTAATTACTTCACCGCCGTTTTGAGGAATGACCAAAGGTTGCCCTTCGATAATATCGTTCAAACCAGCGAGTTCAGAGGGATCCATCAAGTCGATTTCATTCAAAATCAACAGATGACCATCGCGAACAGCTTGAGCAAGCGGTCCATGCATAAAAGACATGGAACCATTGACAAGCATAAATTGACCAATAAGATCGTTCAGCTCAAGACGACCATGACAGGTGACTTGATTAACGGGCCAATTCAAGCGAGAAGCAACTTGGCAGATCAGCGAGGTTTTGCCTGAACCGGTAGGGCCAGTCAAATACAGCGCATCGCCGAGAGGATTGGCAATAAATGCCAAGACATCACGTAGATGTTCATTTCTGAATATATACTCTTTATTGGTTGGGATTAAAGGGTGCAGAGCATCTTTAAATCCTTCAACAGTCATTGCAGCAGGAGCAACAATGCCAAAAGTTGAACCAATCGCGAATTTTTTAGTTTGAGTAGTCATAGTGTTTTCTCAGATTAAACCAGAGAAAACACACAGTTCCCAACCGGGAAAAATGAATTTTCCCTGGAGGGTTAAAAAATAAATCAAATAAAATCACGGCTAAGCCGTTTCATAAGTATCACGCCGGAGCGCTTCATTGATTCCTTATTTAAAGTGCTGAACTGGCACTGCTTTCGAGTCCTCTTAGAGAACTACAAAAAATCGTCTTTCCACAATACTTAAACCAAGCACTCTGGAAAGACGGTAAAGGCATTATGCCAGTTACCGTCAAAATAGTAAGATCAAAAGACGCTCAAATTACGCGTCTTTTGAGTGGATAAAATTAACTCAGTTCGCAGGCAAGAAATTCTATTCAAAATGGAATTAGTATTCCGAAGACAGCAATAGAGCGTCGTTGAAAAGGTAAAATTTCCAAGTCCCTTCAATCAATGCCTGTAAAGGGTCTACAGGGTTGCCCATCTTTCTTGCATATTCCAGTGAAACCCAGCCAGTCATTAATGAATCTAAATTGTAATAAGAATAGGTTATTGGACGAACAAAAAATTCCATCGTTATCTGCTCTGATTCGGGCGGCGACTACCTATGACTAATGAGCCGTTACACGGACAATTCATTTATATTGATAAATTGACGGGGATATTTAACACTTAATGACTCAGAAAAGGGTGTAAAAGCTGGATTACTTTAATGATTATCAAACGTCCGTAATGAACAGTAATGCCGACTTGCGAGCCACATCACTTACACCCATATCAATCGTACATTTAAGGGGCGAATACAGAATTCGGAAAAAATCGTACGCTAAGTGATTTTATGTGTCATTTTGAACTATACTTCAACAAACGTCAGGCATGGGCCGCTTTGGCTTAGGCACTATCGTTCTGAAACTACCGAACCGAAAGAAGGAGAATACGATGAGTGAAACCGAGCACCATTTGGGCTTTTTGCGAGAATTGACCTGGAGCCATATTTTTATCATCCTTATCGTTGTGGTCAGTTACCGTCTACTCGTCTTGGTGATGCACCGGATTGTGCACCGCGCCGCTGGGAATGCGCCCTCACACCAGCGCCTGTTGATCTTACGTGTGGTTCCCATCGCCAGACTGTTGATCGGGATCGCCGGCCTGGCGATTATCATTCCGCTTCTGGTCGAGCCCACCTTCGAAAATGTCGTAGCCATGACCGCAACGGTAGGGTTTGCGCTCGCTTTCGCACTCAAGGATTACGCGAGCTGCATGAGCGCATGGATCGTGACGATCATCGAGAACATTTACCAACCGGGCGACTGGATCGAGGTGGACGGCATTTACGGCGAAGTCATGGCGATCAGTATCAGGGCTGTGCATATCGTAACTGCTGACGACACCGAAGTGCTCATACCTCACTCAAAACTTTGGTCATCCAGCGTATTCAATGCCAGTGGTGGCAAGCAAAGCCTGCTTTGCGTGACGAATTTCTACCTGCACGCCGATCACGACGGTGCCGCTGTGCGCCAAGCTCTTACCGAAATTGGCGAAATCAGCAGCTACCGGAAACCGGAATCACCGGTGAAAGTCATAGTGTCGGAAACGCCTTGGGGTACGCACTACAAAGTCAAGGTCTACGTGGCCGACAGCCGCGAGCAGTTCGCCATGATCACCGACTTAACGATCCGCGGGAAACAACAGCTCCGCACCATGGGCGTCGCATTCGCTCAAGCACCCTATGCCGCAAGTAGAAGCGACTGAGCGCCTCGCCCCGTTCCCCGAAACGGTTGTCCGTGTCATGCTTGACCCAGACGACTATATTGGATCGGGTAGAGCCGATTGATAGCCTCAAAAAGGCCGAGGCTTCGGTCAGTTGAATTGAATAACTCAAATCGGCCAATTCCAGTCGCTCAAAATTAGAAACTTTTGCATGATTCGCCAGTATTCTGTGGCGAGTTCAAACTGCATGTGTTGTTAAGTTAAAAATCACTAGGCCGAAATATATAGGCATTTCGACATATATCTATTGGAATCACGGGGGTATACGGTGCAGTATTTTTCATATACATTCTCAGCTACATGAATAAAGTTGGCATTATGAAACTCCAGAATCTAAATGTGTTGCGTACGATTTTGGCGATGTTACCGCCGGTGGTTGCATTCATCCTGCAATGGATATTTTGGGGTGCTATTCAACCGTTCGTATGGTTTCTTTTCTATCCCGCAGTTTTTCTAAGCGCCTGGATCGGGGGACTAGTTACCGGATTGCTCTCCACCTTAGTTTCTGTGGTGATCGTCTGGTGGTTCTTCATGCCACCGCAATTTTCGTTTGGCCTGGAACACCCCATCTCACTCGTTTCGATTGGTGTGTTTAGTATCATGGGTGGCCTTTTCAGCATCACCCTAGGTCGCATGAAAAAATTGATCAAGCAAGCTGACGAGGCGCAGCGCGCGAGCGAACAGAGGCTGATGTCCGCCCTGCAATGGAGCCACACGGGCGGATGGGACTTGGATCTGATCGATCACACCGCGTATCGCACGTTGGAGCATGATCGCATCTTCGGTTACGAATCGCTCCTGCCGCAGTGGACCTACGAGATGTTCCTCGAGCACGTGTTTCCCGAGGATCGTATCGAGGTGGATCGCCTTTTTAGCGAAGCCGTCGCGGCGCAGGCAAACTGGAGCTTCGAGTGCCGCATACGCCGTGCCGATGGCGAGGTGCGCTGGATATGGGCTGCTGGTGGGCATCAACGCGACGTAGATGGCACGTTTCGGCGCATGGCCGGAATCGTGCAGGACATCACCGAGCAAAAACGGGCAGAACTGGAAATCCTTAAGCTCAATAAAGAGTTGGAGCAGCGTGTAGTAGAACGCACAACCGAACTGGAGCTTGCACTTTCCACCATGCGCGCAAGCGAGGAGCACTACCGGTTGTTGGTAGACGGGGTCAAGGATGTCGCCAACCTCATGCTCGACACAAGTGGTCGCGTGATTTCTTGGAACCAGGGGGCCGAACGGCTCAAAGGCTACACGGCTGAAGAAATTATCGGTCGCCATTTTTCCATCTTCTATCCGCCTGGTATGGTCGCGACAGGTAAACCGGACACCGAGCTGGCTCAAGCATTGGCACAAGGGCGTGCGGAAGACGAGGGCTGGCGCGTACGCAAGGATGGCTCGCAGTTCTGGGCTAACGTGGTCGTCACCGCTCTATACAACGACAAGGGTGAGGTACATGGGTTCTCAAAAATCACGCGAGACATCACAGAGCGCAAGACTGCGGAGGATTTGTTGCGCGCCAGTGAGGAGAATCTCTCCGTCACGCTTAACTCCATCGGCGATGGAGTGATGTCCACCGATGCCGAAGGTCGGGTGACGCGCCTGAATCCTGTCGCAGAGCAACTCACCGGCTGGCTTCAGGCAGAAGCCTTGGGTCGCCCAGTGGATGAGATTTTTCACATCATCAACCAGGAAACTCGTATACCCGCCACTATCCCGGTAATGGAAACTTTGGCGCATGGCACGATACAGGGCTTGGCCAACCATACCGTGCTAATTGCACGTGACGGTAGCGAGTGTGCCATCGGCGACAGCTGCGCACCGATTCGCAATCGCGATGGCGAGGTGATTGGTGCGGTGCTGGTGTTTCGCGATGTGACCCAAGAATACGCAGCACAAGCGGAGCTGCACGACAGTGCCACGCGCATTCAGACGATACTCAATACCGCAGCCGATGGCATCATTTCCATCAACGAGCGTGGCATGGTCGAGACGATTAATCCAGCTGGCGAGAGCTTGTTTGGCTATGCCGCCGCTGAGATTATCGGGCAAAATATCAAGATGCTGATGCCAGAACCGTATCACAGCCAGCACGATGGCTACCTTGAGCATTACCTTACTACTGGGGAGGCGCGGATTGTTGGAAAATCACGCGACGTCCTTGGGCGGCGCAAGAACGGCAGCACCTTCCCGATGTATCTGGCCGTAAACGAGATGAAGCTGAGCGGCACGCTCCACTTTACCGGTATTGTGCGAGACCTCACCGAGCGCAAAGAATATGAGCAAAACCTTGTCGTCGCTAAGGAGGCGGCAGAGCAAGCCAACCAAGCCAAAGATTCATTCCTCGCCACCATGAGCCATGAAATCCGTACCCCGCTCACCGGCATGCTGGGTATGTTGGAGGTGCTATCCATGACGTCGCTCGATCACGAGCAGGACACAACGCTGAAAGCGGCGTGGGACTCTGCCAGAAGTCTGTTGCGCATAGTCAATGACATCCTCGATTGGTCAAAGATCCAGGAAGGAAAATTGGCGCTTTCCCCGCAATCCACCTCGATACCCCAGTTGCTGCAAGAGGTCGTCAATACCTATTCGCGCGTGGCCAGTGCTAAAAGTTTGGTGTTGTGGCAGCACGCCGATTCCAGAATCGGCGCTGCACACATCGTCGATCCGCTGCGCCTCTCGCAGGTACTGAACAACTTCGTCAGCAATGCGATCAAATTCACGCCACACGGTGAAATCGAGCTGCGCGCCGAACTCCTCGAACAACTTGAGAGCGGCGAGCGGATGCGCTTCTCAGTCAAGGACACGGGCATCGGCATCGTCAAGGATGTCCAGCAGAACTTGTTCAAACGCTTCCAACAGGAGAGTGCAGATACCGCCCGCCAGTACGGCGGAACCGGGCTGGGGCTGTCGATCTGTCTTCGTCTGGCGGAATTGCTGGATGGGAAGATCGAGCTGATAAGCGAGCCAGGTCAAGGCGCCACCTTCAGCATTACAGTGATCCTGCCGGTCTCTGCAGCACACGGAGAGAAAATTCCGACTCTAGTCCCTGTGGTGGAACAGAAGAAGATTAAACCTCTGTTTGACGGCAGCGAGGACGCCCCTCTGGTGTTGGCGGTAGACGATCATCCGATCAATCGTGATCTACTGGCGCGTCAGATCAAGTTGCTCGGTCTGCGGGCTGAAACTGCGGAGGATGGGCAAGCCGCTTTGTCGATGTGGCGGGATGGGCGTTTTGCGCTGGTCATCACCGACTGCCACATGCCGGAGATGGATGGTTACGCGCTCTCGTGGGCGATACGTAAGATCGAGGCCGAGGAAAGACTTCCTCGCACCCCGATTATCGCGTGGACGGCCAATGCACACATCGAAGAAGAGACGCTTTGCCAGAACTCAGGCATGGATGATTTGTTGGTCAAGCCGGCCGATCTGACGCAACTGAAAAAGATGCTTGCAAAGTGGCTATCCATCTCTGAAACGGATAGCAGCCAAACCACGTCTTCATTGTATGATGAGGATGGTGGACAGGCCACAGGGCCCATCGATTATGGCGAGCTGAGCAAGGTTGTGCCGGACCGTGCCGAGCAGATTCAGGTGCTGCTCGATTTTCAGTCACATATTCGGGCTGACCGCACCAAACTACTCGAGATGCTGGAGCAAGGTGACCAAGTCAATGTCGAGCGCACGGCTCATCGCATGAAAGGCTCAAGCCTGATGGTGGGTGCAAAGGATCTGGCGAGCGCTTGCATAGCCATAGAGCAGGCTGCACGAGAAGGAAATATGGACGGCACGCGTGTCGGAACGACAAGTCTGGACGATGCCTTCAAGCGGTTTGAAACACATGTCGCTGAATTAACAGATTCGAAAGGAGACAATAGATGAAAGCGAGTGAACTTAATATTCTGGTTGTAGAGGACGATGACTTTCAGCGCCGGATGGTCGGCAACATGCTGCGCTCTTTGGGTGTGACCGCAATATGCAATGCAGAAAATGGCAAGCAGGCCCTCGATGTGCTGCATGCAACAAATGCCAAGGCAGTAGATATTGCAATCTGCGATATGAACATGCCGGAAATGGATGGCATGGAATTTCTGCGTCACTTGGGTCAGGAAAAAGCGGCAACCTCGATCATCATACTTAGTACGCTGGATAGGGCGTTGCTGGCTTCGGTGGCAAAAATGTCACTAGCCTATGGTATCAATCTTCTTGGGGTTATCGAGAAACCTATCGGGCTGGCACAACTCGAATTGCTAATTTCCCAATATGCGCGTGCGGAGATTAAACCGCAACAAACGGTGGCTGCGGCACCGGGTTTCAGTCTTGAGGAAATCCTTTTCGGAGTGCATGAGAAACAGTTTGAGCCTTTCTTCCAACCCAAAGTAGATTTGAAAACGGGCTGGGTAATCGGCGTTGAGGCACTAGCGCGTTGGATGCATCCCGAGCACGGGGTGATCGCTCCCTATGCGTTTATCAACTTGCTTGAACAGAGCAGCCAGATAGACGAACTGACTTTTCTGATGTTGGAGAAAGCGGTTGCCGCGTCCCGCTTATTACACGATAAGGATTATGCGATTTCCATCTCGGTCAATCTATCGCTGACCTCGCTAACCGACATTACGCTGGCCAACAGGATTACTCAGGTGGTGCGGGATGCGGGGGTTGACCCGCATCAGATCGTTCTTGAGATTACCGAGTCAGCGGCCATGACCGAGGTTGCGCCGGCCTTGGAAAATTTGGCGCGATTGCGCATGCATGGCTTTGGTCTTTCCATCGATGATTACGGCACCGGCTATGCCAGTATGCAGCAGCTCACGCGGATTGCCTTCAGCGAACTGAAAATCGACCAGTCTTTCGTGAAGGACTTCGCCACCAATCCGGCGTTACGCATCATCGTCGAGTCGAGCATCGACATGGCGCGTAAGCTGCGGGTCAAGAGCGTTGCCGAGGGGGTGGAGACACAAGAGGATTGGGATACGCTGAAGAGCATGGGGTGCGATACGGCGCAGGGTTATTTTATCGCCAAGCCGATGAATCTGACCTCGTTTGTTGAATTTTGTGCAGGATATTCGACCTGACAGAGCCGGTTTGAACCACTGTCTGTGCTAAAAGTCACACAACTATTTCTGATTTCGAACGGCGGGTCGTCAGCGGACGATCAGTAAACTCAAAATTTGATGTTTGCCAGTGGCTGCTTTCGAGCAATCTTCGGTGGATGGACACACCCCCCTTGAGCGAGTCGGTTAGGCTCTGGTTTCGCTACTTTTGTTAGCTTTTTATGCTCATATCTTGCTAGAAAGCCACGTAAATAAGGAATTTACTCACTCACCGACTCACGATTTTAACATTTTTAGGTCGTTATAATTTTTGACATCATCGGGTATGTCATCGCAGGCATCAAGGGTTTTTTATACCAGTGTTCCGTGTCAATAAAATGCATCAACTCAGATTCCAATACTTCTGTTTGAAGTGTTTGCATGTGAATCTCCAGATAAAAGTAAAAGACCGCAAGAAAACAGCATCCACAAAGGAAGCGTGTCCTTGCGGAAGGTTAGAAAGAATGACCAGTCGTCATCAAAAACTACTTTTCAATGAAAGCGAAAGTTCAAGGTCATAGTCTTTTTTTGCAAGTGTAAGAACATCTGTACTACTTATGAATTAAGCCTTTGACGGGCAGTCATCGGACAAGAATTCTTGAGTATCATTGTAAACACGGCCATAGTTATTACATTCAAATCCCTGTAAACAATCGGATCCAACGAGATGAGGTAATGCCTGTTTCGCAAAATCACGAGCAGAGTCAATTTCACCTGCAAGCAAGGCCTGGCATGCATAAAATGCTAATTCCTTTTGCTTTAAAGCTTTGACAGATGCATCGGGTTCTGGGAACGCCGAGACTTCTTCAGCACTAAAACGCAAGGTTTCGCCATTCACTTCTTCGAAATCATCGAATAGCAAAGGCATATTTTGAGTGTTATCCCAAATAGTGCTTTCATCAAATGCTGTCTGGGCCAATTGCTTGGCGGATTCTGCATCAGTCGCGGTTACACCCACAACAACGCGGTGGGTGTAGTCAATTTCGTATGTGACAGCGAATTTTGTAGTCATGGTTATTTCCTCTAAAGGTTTAAAAAAGAGGCAACTATTCCCAATGAGGACGTTGCCCCTTATGGGTTTAGTGAGGTTTTCTATTTTGGATGGATTCGAATTTGCCTAAAACAGCATCACGAATGTCATTAGGATCCAATCCGGATACCTTGCAGCAGTTGATGAAACTGAAGGGATTTAGATCACCGATGTTCGTCAGCCAGTTGTATATTTCAACAACCGTTTTCATTGAACATCTACCGTCAAACAGATTGTGTAACGAGTCTTCCAGAAGACAATCGCAGATATGCGCAATTTCTGTATCAGTCCAGGGCGGTACTTCTTCAGGCAAGGTCTCTGTGCTTTGTAGCCACAGCCATTGATCATCGAACAAGTCGAGATTTAGGCTACGATCAAAACCTCGTCGCATGGTGCCTCCAAAAATTCGGGAAACACATGCGCCCAGTCGGGGTCAGTGTTCCCCGATGGGTTAAGGTTAATGATGAGTTAAGGTTTTAAATCAAAACCAAAAATCACCGTCTGTAGAAGACATAATTTCGTCCATTGAGAACGGAACTTGTGCCTTTTCTTCGGCTTTAAGCGTAAAACGTGTTCGCTCAGTCGATTTCTTGCGGAAGGTTTCCAAAAAAGCGGGATCAACATCGGGATGCAGGGCCATTAATGCAGCCTTGTAGTCGATATTACCTTGCGTAAGATAGCGATTGATTCTAAGACCACTGCTTTCGGCTTGAGCATAATCACCCATTAATTTAAGGAGATTTTTCTCGATATCAGCCTGCTGTTTTTCATAAGGTTTAATCTTGGACGCGAAGTCCTTAATTATTTCTTCAGCACTGTGATAATTTGCTGCCAGCACGTTCCATTGATCAATTTCCAGTCCAGACGGAATGAAGATGTCACGATCAATATCAGTCACTGGCGGCTGATTTTTTAACAAATGATCAGCAAACTTTCGGCCCTCGGTAATCAAACTATCAATAACCAAATCATTCTTTTTAATCAAAAAGTCTAAAGGCGGCTCCTTATCGTTCAAATAAAACGACAAATAACCTTCATTAGTTCCAGCGACTACAATCTGCTGCTGAACTTGATAGTAATAACGCCTATAAACTTTCGATTTAGTGCCATTTTGCTGCGCATCTCGAAAATTAACTTCCATTGGAACTTTAAGTTCTACAGGAATTCCATCATCGTTCAACCCATCAAAAGAAGCTCTTAGAAAAGGATGATCTTCTGATTCTGCGCATAACGGTAAAACTATCGTGTTATGACGATCTTCAAAAGACCTTCGAGCTGTTGCCTCAAGTCTAATTCCTCTTTGGACAAAGGGATTACTGTCCAGATTATCTGGAAGAGTAATTCCCTTCTTCTCGTTGTATAAGCGATAAATTGTCTTTAAAGGACATTGTCCAAGAACAATAATTGCTTCTGATGCAGAAACACCCAAATTGCGCCAATGGTGCCATTCGGGCGTGCGCTGTTGAAGATTAACGACTTTCATAAAAGACTCCCAGTAAATAATGGGCGTCATGAAAAAACCCAAGTGGGCTTTCAGTGACGCCCAACGGGTGAAAGTAATTAGTTAACCAAGAACGGCTCTAACAATATCAATTACATTTCCTTCTGGAAACGCAGCTCTTCCTAATAATGAAACCAGAAAAACTGATGAAAATAAAAAAGCTGAAATTAGGCCAAAAATTAATTTAAGAATACTCATGACGATACTTTAAATAATGAAGGGCATCATGAAGTCCCGAGGGGCATACATGATGCCCTGTAGGGTTAAAAGTAGATTAAGCCAAATTAGCTTTTGCTTCAGCTAAAGGTGACTTCTTATTGTTGACGATACTACTAGTACTTAGTCATTCTTGATATGTCGGGTGTTTGTCCTCATATAGCGAGTTTGTATATTAAATGGGGCTGACAGTTGGCAAAGAAATACCTGGTGCATTTAACGGAAGATGAGCGCACTTATTTG
>Ga0208885_100466_pt1 | contig 14917 bp, 10 predicted proteins | sample LakWasMe74_LOW10_2_FD_183902 | JGI IMG/M metagenome (GOLD analysis project Ga0208885, IMG submission 183902) | Freshwater sediment methanotrophic microbial communities from Lake Washington under simulated oxygen tension - Sediment Metagenome... | ecosystem: Environmental > Aquatic > Freshwater >...
TCCGCACGAAAATAATGTCCATCTTTCTTTTGAAAAACGTTCTGAAGATGAATTTTGCATTTTTGATTTGGGCAGCCTGTATTCATACGATTAATACTGCAACCGAATAATGGGGAATAAAACATTAAGCAATGGAAATCATTTTAAATGAAGGGGCGCTGTTCAAAAAAAATTGATCTGAGAAAATGAAAAAAAGAGCCCCACTCAAGTGGGGCAGTTTTAAAGAATTAAATAAATTTAGAAGCAGTTATGGTTCCAAATGACTTGTTTTTGAACAGGATTTGGTGCTTGCCCTTGTGGAGCAGTCAAGTCTCGCATAAAGATCAGTTGATAATTCAAAACTTCCTGACCATTGTGCTCATTCGTATTCCATTTTCTGCAAAGAAATTTCCCGAATTGTAATAAGTAAGTTTCATTATGATTTGAATAAAGATTCGTCATAAACTTTCGCCATTGAGTTGACGGGTAAGTCTCAGCGAGATCATCCGGGCGCTCTTCCGAATAGGCTTTGTCATTGAGGATATCCCATTTTCGCCCATCTCTTAGGTTGGCCTCTACAATCCACCAGCCATCATTTCTCATCGGCTTTGGAGCAAACATATTCCACTGCTGGTTCCATTGAAGGAGAAAAACAACCTCATTAAAAGGGCTCTTCAAATCAAATGTTGGAAAAATCGCGGCCCCTTCTAAATTCCATGCAAATGTCAGGATGATAAAGAATACGCCGAAAGCTTTTGTTGTTTTGTACATCTTCAGCTTGATATCAGATACGCATGTCTTCTCAGCAAGCTTGAGAAGAAATGCTTTCGTTGAAAAATTAGGGGTGAGTTTTGAAACAATCCCCTGCGCTTTATCCCACCATGGTGACGGTATAAGCGCCAGCCAGAGAATAATACAGGCCGGAGGAAAACTTCCCAAAACAATTGTAAGCCAGATGCCGCCGTGAAGGGCAACGAAAAAGAAAATCGCCAATGAAACAAAGAAGTTTCTTCGATAGGGAATAAGCAGAAGAAAACATCCGAGTCCCTCAAGCCACATCGTATAGAACGAACTGAACTTCATCAGAAAAGGATAATTCAAAAGTGCTTTGCCCATTGGTCGCGTGAACATATCAAGAGAAAGGGCATAATAAACAGAATCGTAATCGCGGAACCATGAAGGCTCCCACTTATAATAGAAAGTGAAAAAATACATATAGAAAATCTGGCAGAACCACGCCAGCGTGAACACGCTGAAATATTCCACTTCATGAATTTCTGTTTTTCTTTTTAATTGATCGACAGAAAAGAAAGCGTTCATCGGAAGAAACATCGAAATGAAAAGTAACAGCCTCATCAAATTGTCCCCACCGTGATTTGCTTCCGGAAATCTTGCCTGGAAGGACATAATCACCAGCCATGTCAGGAACACACTCAATCTGGTTCTGAGGCCGACAATCATTGCTAAGGCAGCAATCAAGCCGACAATTGCGACGATTAAAACAAACGAAGGATCGCCAATTAAATCCAGCAGCCCTGTTCTCCAGCTGATCTGAAATTGTTGATGAAGAAGCCAGCGAGGAAGAATACCTTTATCAGAATAGAAATCATTGATCTGGCCGATGCGATTAAAAATATCACAAAACGCGAGAAGGCCCAGAAGCATTCTCGTCAAAGCAAGAGATCGCAAATCTAATTTAAAAAGAGTTTTCAACAGAGGCCTCCGCAAAAGCAGAAAAAAAAGGGAGTCCGAAGACTCCCCTTTACTTAGAAATTATTTACACATTACAGAGTCTAGAGAAGTTACGTTTTGTAACTGGTAGTTCGAGATTTTTTCACCCGATACTTCGTACACAACGTTGCTTCCACAGAATCTCATCTGATCAAGAACAGCTTTGAATACGAATTGGTTCGTCCACGCTTGTTCACCGATCTTAGCGTAAGTTTGAGCAAACGCTTTGCTGTCTTTGCCGTAGTTAGCAGCAAGAGTTTCAGACAGATCTTTGATTTTTCCAAGAGCTTTAAGTGATTCAGCTGAGTACTGAGCTTTACAGTCTACATCTGTAGTCACACATAGGTTGTGCTTATCACCGTTTTTGAAGTAGCTCTCGATTGAGTTCACAAGAGATTTTTGCATTCTTGCGAAAATAGCTGCTTTGTTAGCGCCTGCAAGTGCTCTTGTAAAGTTAGTGTCAGCTTCAACTTTAAGGTTAACGTTGATGTAACCAAGATCTTGAGAAGCTGGTGCTTTAACCGCCAGGTAATCAAGGCCAGTGTCCTGAATAGCATCTTCAACAGCATTGTTTAGAGATTTAGAATCACCGTGGTCTTTTTCGAAGAACCAAGAGAATTGGACTTTGTTGTCTACAGAAACAAGTTTGTTTGTTTTGTCTGTAACTTTAGTTACACCACCGTAGAAAGACTTAATTCTGTTTTTATGTCTGTTAATCAGACGGCCGATAACTTCTCTGCTGTAGATACCGTATTCGTTGTCTACTGTCAGACCTTCTTTAAGATTCTTCACGTTTGAAACGCTGTAGAAGTTTGACTTAGAAGTTGAAACGTTCATGAACGGAATACCGAATACGAACGCTTTTGTCTTACCAGAAAGAAGGTTTTTGTTTGCTTCAACTGTCTGAACGAATGGGTTAAGAGAGTCAGCTGCCATTTTCTGAAGTGGAACAACGTTACCTTTCAACATATCTTCATAAGCGCGGGCCGCTTCGAAATCAGAAAGATCGATTTCGTAAGAGAAACCTTGACCTACATCTTTAAGAGCTCCCTGACCTACTGAAAGCGCCACTGTACCAGCGAAAGCTGCTGCAGATTTAGTTTCAGCGCGAGTTGCGTTTACGTAAACGCGCTCGTCATCGATTTTCTGAACGTAGAATCTCCATGAACCTTGAGTCGCTACTGTTGTAGAAGCTTTAAGGAATGGGATACCAGCGCCAGCTACGAAAACGACACCACCAGCAGATTCATAGAATACGCTGTCGCCAACAGACCACTCGTAAAGATCTTCCGCTTTCCAAGGAATGTGACGTTTAATGAGGTTAAGTTCTTTTGTATCTTTTGCAAAATAAGTGAAAAGTGCAGTTTTGTTTTTCTCAGGAGCCAGACCAATGCTGAAACCAAGAAGGTTCTGAAGGCCTGAAGCATTTGTGAAGTAAAATTGCATTTGAGCGCCAAGACCGCCAAGGATCGTCCAGAACTTCTGAACTTTGAATCCTTTTTCGAACTTATCAACTTCAAGAGTGTTTACTGCTTTTGCATCTACATCTGGAGTTAAGTTGAAAATTCTTGTGATTGAATCGTAATAGAAAAGACCAAGTGGCTTAACTTTGTATTCAAGTTGCGTAGACGGTTTTTCTGGTTTTGGAGTGTCTCCACCATTGTCGCCATTAGTTCCGTTTTCACCATTTGAACCATTGTCACCATTGGTTCCATTATCACCATTGGTTCCATTATCACCGTTTGTTCCGTTGTCACCGTTTTCACCGTTGGTTCCATTGTTTCCATTGTCACCATTGTTGCCGTTGTCACCGTTGATTCCGTTATCACCGTTGTTTCCGTTATCGCCGTTGTTTCCGTTAATACCGTTATTTCCGTTATTACCGTTATTACCGTTATCACCGTTGTTTCCGTTGTTCCCGTTTACACCGTTGTTACCGTTATTACCGTTATTACCGTTATTACCGTTGTTACCGTTATTACCGTTATTGCCGTTGTTACCGTTTACACCGTTATTGCCGTTGTTACCGTTGTTACCGTTTACACCGTTATTGCCGTTGTTCCCGTTATTACCGTTTACACCGTTGTTTCCGTTGTTACCGTTATTACCGTTGTTACCGTTATTACCGTTATTACCGTTGTTTCCGTTATTACCGTTGTTTCCGTTGTTTCCGTTAGTTCCGTTTGAACTATTAGATCCATTTGAACCGCCGCCAGCAGCACAACCAACAGAAGCTGAGTTCCCTTGGTTTCCAGAACAATTGTTTCCTAGGCCGTTACCTTGGTTACCAGTGTTGTTTCCGTTACCAGTTGGATTGTTTTGGTTGTTGTCGTTGTGGTTAGCAGTTTGATCTTGCTGACCATTTCCGTTGTTATTCGTTTGACCAGTTGTCCCTGTTGATCCCGAAGCTCCATTTGAACCAGAGTTTCCGTTAGATCCAGTGCTACCAGTTGAACCAGAATTTCCGTTTGAACCAGTATTCCCAGTTGAACCAGAATTTCCGTTTGAACCAGTGTTCCCGTTAGAACCAGTGTTTCCGTTTGTTCCTGAGTTTCCGTTCGTGCCGTTGTTTCCATTGGCATTGCTGTTACCATTGGTATTGACTGCTTTTACGACTGCTTTGCTCGTAAACGCACTGTTCACGCTGTAAGCGTGAGCAAGGTTTGCGAAAGCAACTTGAATCGTAACAGTAGCAATGACCGCAATTTTAATGCTCTTCATTCGTTTCTCCTGTTATTTCCCTGTGATAAAACTGTTAATAAAAACTCTGACATTGCGTAGGATTTCCGTCTCGTCCCCAGCGAACAGAAACAGTGTCATTAGGATGCGAAGAAATTTTTCCTGCATCGTAAAGATCTCTGAATTCTTTTATCGTCAGTGGGATTTGAGGGTAATCCGCGCAAAGTTTCTTATGTTCAACTGCACTTCCATCTGGAAGGCCGATGAGATAATTCATTCCCGCCGTTTTATCCTTGGCAAAATCAGCAGTTCTTTTCCCTGAGACTACTGCTTTCCAGAATTGAGAAATCACATCAATTTGCGATTTAATTCTCTGATCTTTTACTGGTGTTGAAAGGTTATTGAATTCAGCACGATTCACACAACGCCCGCTGACTGATTGAAGAAAGCGTTGAGCTTCATTGATAGCTTCAATTCTGTCGTCCATGCTTCTGCAAAGGTTGCCAAGTAGACGATCCAGTCTTCCACCGAGCCCCTCTTCTTCTGTGCGAATGCGTTTCGATATTTCGGCCAGAACGTTTTCCGGACCGGTTTTCTTTAAAAGATCGTATTGCTCCAATGAAAATGATGGAAGTTCAGCTTCAGGAACATTGATAAGAAAAGGAGCTTTGAATCTTCTGAATCCAAAAGGCTCGCGTGAAAATGAAAAGAGCGGCAACCCTCTGTGCACTTTCAATTCTCTGACCATATAAGGCAGTGTTGAATAGTAGAGATCGAAAATGCCGGAAGAATAAACTTTCTTAACGATATAGGTGTGACGGATTGTTGTATTACCGAATGGCTGTTCAGTGATGTAAAAATCTCCAGCTTTGATATCTTTTAAAGCGATAGGGTAAGAATCTTCTTCCGCGAGAAATTTCGTATCAGAATATTTTCCAAGGTAAGTAATAAAGGCCTTAACACGAACTGGGCCTTCGGCATATTTATCGAAAAGATTTGTGTTGTTGGAAATCGTTCTTTTCCAGAAGACACCATCTTCCTTTACAGAATTGAATGAACGAAAGTTCAGCTTGTGCTCGTAAGCAAAAATAATTCGGGCCGCGTAAACGACATCCGCGCAGTCTGTTGCAAGGCCAGCATAAGGACTAGCTGGATCAATAAAAAGTCTTCTGTGGAAATTGTCAGAAGAAATCCATTTTACAAATTCAGTTTCATCTTTTGCATCCCACTCTCTATCATGCTTCCAGACATCCGCCCGGGAGGTGGAGATTGAGGACGCAAAAAACCAAACGATCAGCGAAACAATTTTAACAATTCTCATAGCGAAGCCAACCAAACCCAGATGACGCAATTTTTAAGTCTGGCTTCATTATCAAAAACTTATTTATATGGCCAGCATATAAAAATATTAAGTTAATGAAAATATTTGGAAAAATTATGATTTAAGACAGTTTCTATTTTTGTTGAAGATCAACCCCTAGAGATTTCGTGGTATCCTTAAGGGGTAGCTTGACTGAAAATTTGGAGCCTTTATCAACTTGACTCTCCACAATAATTACGCCTTCATGCGCTAAAACTATTTGCTTTGCGATATAAAGACCCAGTCCCATTCCACTTATCTCATTGGCCGAAATTCCTGCGCGCTCAAAACGCTGAAAAATTTTCTCTTTGTTTTCTTCTTTTATTCCAATCCCTCGGTCGATAAAACTGATTACCGCGAAATCATTTTCACGCTCAACAGTTATGGAAACAGGTTTTTTATTTCCGTACTTCAATGCATTCGTCAGCAAATTGGAAAAGGTCTGTTCAAGGCGAAGTCTGTCCCACTGGCCGGTTAAATCTTCTTTTATTGAAAGGTGTAACTCTTCACCTGTGTTTTCCAAAAACAATTCATCGAAACGAAGTTTCAAATCAACCAGAAGTTCATTGAGATTGACTGCTGTTTTTTCAACTGAAAGTTTACCTGTGCGCAGTCTGGAAATTTCCAGCATATCATCGATGAGCCTGCTTAAGCGGGACGTTTGCTTATTGGAATGATCGACAAACTTCTCCACTTTTTCGCGAGTGAGCGCCGCTTTTTCGTCGTTAATAATTTGTTTTTCAACATCTGCCCGTTTAAGATCAACGAGGTCAATGGAGTTTTTAATTCATGAGAAGCAATGGAGAGAAATTCATCTCTGGCGACAACTGCTTCTTTAAGTCGCGTCTCACTTTCCAGGAGTGAATTATGAGTTTGAATCGATTCTGTAACGTCCTGGCAGATAACGACGCCGGCGACAATATGGCCGTTGCGATCGCGCACGGGAGCGGAGCTTAATCTAATGATGGCCCGTTTACCATCGCCGCGAAGAACGTCTGTGTCTTCATTGTCGACAATCTCCCCATACTTAATTGATCTGGCCAGCGGCCAGTCTTCGCCCTGGTAGCGGGTCCCGTCTGGGTGAAAAGCAATCCATTCGGAATACTGTGAAATGTCTTCTGACGGAAGCATTTCATGTCCCCAGACTTCATACATTTTATCATTGGCAAAAATTAACTTCCCTGATGGGGCTTCGCCGATGATGACGGCCGCAGGCATTTGCTTCATGACTGTTTCAAAACGTCTTTTTTGAAATTCAATTTCATTGATAAGATTTTGCTGTTCCGTTATGTCAGTGTTTGTTCCAAACCAACGGATAACGTTGCCGTTATTGTCTTTGATGGGTACGCCACGGGTGAGAAACCAGCGGTAGGTTCCGTCTTTTCCCTTGAGGGGAAAAGTCAGCTCCCAGGGCTCATTTTTTTCCCAGGCTTCACTGAGAAAGTCCCTAACCATTTCATAATAATCCGGATGATGAAATTTTCTGTTAAGTAAGCCTTTCATATCTTCGGGAATTGTCCCGGTAAATTCGTACCAGCGGTTATTGAACCAAAAAATATTTCCATCGGAATTGGCCATCCAGGCCATTTGGGTCATGGCATTGGCGAGCATTTGAAATTGCTTCTCATCCTTTTCTTTATCGCGGATCTTTCTTTGATTTTCTTCTTCAACAATCTTAGTGATGTCTTCCAAAAGATAAGAAAAACGCGGCTTGCCCTGATGAGACATTCCGAGAAATGAAACGGTCACCTGATACCAATGCATTTTTCCTGCATTCGGAAACATCTGACGGAATTTTACAGGCTGATTTAATCTTTGAGATTCATGATAGTGGTAAGTCCACTCTGCTATAACTTCCGGAGTAACGCCTAAGGAAGATGCCGATTTTCCCCTAAGGGCGGACTGAGTTGTTCCAAAAAATTTTGCGGATGCGGGATTGTCACTAAGGTGAATAATATCATTGCTCGTGAGTTCAACAATTCCCAGCATAAGAGGAGAATCTTGAAAAAAAGAATCCATGGCCTTTTGTGCATCTGATTGGGAAAAAAAATGCTCTTTATCAAATGATAATATGTCTTCCATTACCCACTAGATCTCCTCTGAAAACGGTATCAGAAGGTTTGTTTTCTGAATAATGGATTGTACAAAAACGACGTCTTTTTTATCGAATTAATAAAAAATTTCAATATTAGGTATGCTTACTTTGACATTAAAATGGTGGACCCGAACGGGATCGAACCGATGACCTCAACACTGCCAGCGTTGCGCTCTCCCAGCTGAGCTACGGGCCCATTTCAATTGGATAATCTGAATTTATTGTAAGAAACAGAGTTGCGCAAGGTTTTAGGTCCAATTTGATGCAAAATTGTTTGGAATATAACGAAAATCTGATGTCCCGTGCTTCTAAAAGCGATTCGTTCTCGATACGATATAATGCTCACTAATTGCGAAAACTTAGAGGAATCCATGGGAATCTTTATCAATAGAACATTAAATATGAAGCGCATCAAGGCCATTGGCTTTGATATGGATTATACAATCGTCCGTTACAACACTGAAGCGTTTGAGAAATTCACTCACGGAGCGGTGTTAAAGAAATTGGTTTCGGAGAAGAAATATCCGGACGAAATTCTCAAGCTTGAATTTGATTTTAAGCGTGTCATCCAGGGGCTGGTGATCGACAAGAAGAAAGGAAATCTTCTGAAGGTGTCCCGCTTCGGAAAAGTAAAATCTTCTTATCACGGACTTCATCCGATAGATTTTAAAGAGCAGCAGAAAATGTATGGAAACGGAGTTATTGATCTCTCCGACCAGCATATTCAATCTCTGGATACAAATTTTTCTGTGTCTAATGGTGTTCTGTACTCACAGCTTGTCGAGCTGAAGAAAAAAGGACTGCCGTTCCCGGATTTTGAAACGCTTGCTGATGACGTCAAAGAAGTTCTGGATATCTGCCACTCTGATGGAACTCTGAAAAATGAAGTTCGCAATAATATTTCGACTTATATTATTCAGGACCCGGAAGTCGTGTCTCTTTTCGAGCGCTACAAACGCTACGGAAAAAAGCTTCTGGTTATTACTAACTCTGATTTCTCTTACACAAAACTCCTTCTCGACTATACGATCAATCCTTTCTTAAAAGAACACAGCGACTGGTCTGAGCTTTTTGAGATCACTGTGACTTTGGCGAGCAAGCCGCGTTTCTTTACAGTGAAAATGCCTTTTCTTTCCATTGATCCGGCGACTGGTCTAATGAAAAACAGCGAAGGAAAAATCACCAAAGGTATCTACCAAGGTGGGTATGCCGGAAGATTACAAAAAGATCTCGGCCTTGAGGGCGATGAAATCCTTTATCTAGGGGATCATATTTACGGCGACGTCGTGAGTATCAAAAAAACGTTTAACTGGAGAACGGCATTAGTTCTCGATCCTCTGGCAGATGAAATCGACGCCATTAAAAAAAGTGCGACTATACAGGCAGAGATTGATAAGCAAATGTCGATAAAGGAATCTCTAGAACACAGATTGAATGAAATTGATATCCGCAAGAATGAGCTTCATGAAGATGTTTCAAAGGAAGAGCTCAATGCACTCTTTACCGAAATCGATAAGGTCAACTCAGTCATTTCTGAATTGCTTGAACAGCATAAAAAATATTTCAATCCATATTGGGGAGAAATGATGAGAGCTGGACTCGAAGAATCGCGCTTTGCTGATCAGGTGGAAAAATATGCTTGTATCTACATGACCAAAGTGGGCGATCTAATTTCCTATTCGCCACGAACGTATTTCCGTCCTTTCAGAAGAACTTTACCGCACGAACTTTAAAAACTGAGTGTAAATTTCCCAGGCCCGATGTCCATAGCCTCCGGCCATGACATAGGCCTGGGGTATATTTCTGCTTTTTAGAAATTCATAAATCAGTTTATCTCTTTCAAGCAACTGCACCTTAGAAAGCTTCAATTTCTCCGTGCTTTCAAGTTCGTCTGCTTCAAAAGGGTCGGCACCGTCGACAACAATGGCAATGTCTGCTTTCGGGTAATTCGTCTCCAGCTCTTTTAAGGCCGCCTGTAATTTATCAAGATAAGTGGCCTCTTCACCTACATCAATTCCAACATCAATATTGCAGGGAATGAACCAGGGATCTCTCACTGAGCCTGAATCAAGTGGCCAGCCCTCTTTCATATGAAGACTCAATGTAATAATACTTCTGTCCGTCTTGGTGATTTCAGATGTTCCGTCGCCTTTATGAGCATCGACATCAATTACCCATGCCGTTTGAATTTTGTTTTCATTCTGAAGTTTTCGAAGCGCGATGACGATATCATTGACGAGACAAAAACCTCTTCCTCCAAAACTCATCGCGTGGTGCATGCCTCCGCCTAAGAAATAACTGAAACCGTTTTTCAAAGCTTCGCTGGCACAGGCATAAGTAAGCCCGACTTGTTTCAACACGACATCAAAAGCGCGGGTGAAATCTTTTTTGGCTTTTTTGGGATTGTAGCGATGATAGTGCCCGTCTTCATCCACCAGTTCATAGCAACTCAACATTTCGCGCTCAAGTTCAGCGTAAGAGCCGTACAACCGATCCACAAAATCCTTGTTATGGGCCAGCAGTAAATCGTCTCTGGTAATCGACGGAATTTTTTCCAATGGAAAATAAGCAAGAGACGGATCATCCTTCTTCAAAGACTCAAAAACTTTCAAAGCGCGATCGTCTACGATCGGAATTTCCACTCCGTATTCAGAAAACTTTAAATCGCACTCAGGATTGTAGAGAATCATTCTGCGGCCAGCCTTTTAGCTTCTTCAAGCAATTCTTTTCCAGGAAGGTTTTCAAGCGCTTTAAAAAGCGAACGAAGCTGATCGCTGTTTCTTGCTCCACAAAGCGCCGATGTTACTTCATCAAAATAAAGATTATGAGCTAGTGCGAGTTCAAGACCTGTGTGACCGTGTTTATCCAATAATGGCCAGATTTTTTTCATGGCATTGAACTTGGATTTGTTGTCAGCGTTTTTCCACCACGGCGCCCACGAACGACAATCAGTGGCGTCGAACTTTCTTTTTTCATCGACTCGCCCGGTGAGAATTCCTTTGTCGAGAGTCCCCCAGCTCATAAAACTGATGTCGTGTTTTTTCAGGTAAGGAAATAAATTTTCCGCTAATGCCGTCTGGAAAAAATTAAACTCCGACTGGACGACTTCCACTTTCTCTACTTCTTTACTTTTTTCAAGATCTTTAATGGTTGTATTGCAAAGACCAATATGTTTAATCTTCCCCTGCTCTTTGGCCTTAGCCAGAATCTCAAGCGGACGGCGGATGTCCACATTCGCATCCGGCCAGTGAATCATATAAAGGTCAATGTAATCAGTATTGAGATCGCGAAGACTTTGTTCCAGCATTTTCTGCGTGACTTCCGGTTTGTTGGTCATATCAACGCGTTTATTTTCGTGCCAGGTTACGCCTGACTTAGAAACAATAAAGACTTTGTCGCGATTCTGATTAAACGCCTTTCCTAGACGTTGCTCAGACAGACCGAAACCATAAATCGGGGCCGTATCAAAAAGGCGTAAACCAAGATCATAAGCTTCTTTAAGCAAATCAATTGCTTCGCCTTCTGAGATATTTCCGAAACCATAACCACCGCCTTCACCACTGATGGAAGCCCCACCGAAGGCCAGAGGAATGGAGGAATTTTTGATGTTCTTAAGTAATTGCGTCATAAGGCTTCTTTCCTTGTGAAGTTTGGGCGTTAGGTGTATTAATATGCCCGATTCTCTTTGATTTCTTTTTATAACTGGAAAGCTGGAAACACAATGGTTCTGCCCCACATTCGCCTTCTAAAAAGATTGCTTTTTATTTATGTGTGTCTGATTGGTAATAGCTTTGCTTTTACGCCTGAAGAAACTGCACTCTATCCGATTACTTCTCGAATTGATTCTCTCCTGGAGAGATCGAAAACAGTTTCACCTGATCTTAAAATCGTTCGCCACTTTTATTCACAAAAGAAAGCTGAATCGGCCAATCGCGCCGGCGATTTTTTTCCACAGGCCTATTTAAATTTTAAAAAGAGTAAAGATTTTTACGAAGAACGAAATGCTCCGCTTCGCGCTTTAGGGATTTATACTTATGATTCATCGTGGGGCATTGATTACAATTGGACCATATTCAATTACGGACTGATTCAGAACGCCCGTAAAACTTTCAGCGAAACAGATAAAGCCGAAATAGAAGTTCACAGCAAAGAAAAAGCTTACCCTATTTCTTTCAATACAAATCTGCTGAATTATCTTCTCGCCAAATATAAAAAAGCGGCCGTTCTCAATTCGTTGAAGAAAGCAGAAGCTGGAAAAAAAGAAGCTCAGCTGGGATTTGAACTTGGACAGAAAACGAAGATTGACGTTCTCCGTTCTGAAGCCAATCTCGTATCGCTGGATTCGAAAAAAACCAGCTTCAGCGATGAAGAACAAAATACAAGAAGCAAATTCCTTGAATTTTCGGGTCTCGACAGCACTGATCTGAGTTTCCTGGAGAACCTGAATGAAGAACAAATTCTCTCTCTCATCAATGCTCTAAGCAAATCTTACGAGATCAAAGGCGGACCGCAATTCAGTAAAAGTCCTGTGCTGACAAGTTTGAGTTACGAACAGAGAATTAACGATATTTCTCTGCACTCACTGACAGCGACAGAATGGCCGGAGTTGAAAATTCAAGGTTCTTACACAAACTCCGCAATCTCGTGGGATAAATCTTTTCACGAACCTTACCGCACACATTCCATCGCGATTGTTTTGACCATTCCTATTTTTAATGGCGGTAGTCTTATTTCTTCAAACTTCGAGCAGTATCACGCGCTCAAAACCAACGATTACACTTTTGCTCAAAAGAAACTTGAAACTGAAAATCAGCTGAACAATACACTGATCAAAATCAATGCTCTTGAAACGCTCGTCAACTCCCTGACTCTCAATGTGTCACAGTACGAAGAACTTTACAGGCTGACTTCAAAGTCTTACCAACTCGGTAAAAGTACTCTGCTTGAACTGCTGGAAGTTCAGGACAATCTTCTCGATTCTAAAATTTCGCTAGCTCAAAATAAAATTCAATACTACACGCTCTCACAAAACTATTTGTGGCAGGCAGGACTTCAATGATGTTTAAATTTTTTCTTATGGCCACTCTTCTTTTTGTTTTGGTTTCCTGCGGAGACAAAACTAAAGTAGAGGGAATAAAACTCGGCACTGGTTCAGTTGAAAGTACTGTTACCACGATTAACTCTGGAACGGTCGAGGCCCAATCCCAGGCAGAACTCGCTTTTGGAACTGTCGGTAGAATTGCCCGCATTTATGTAAGCCTCGGTTCTATTGTCAAAAATGGAACAATCATTGCTGAACTGGAAAACGCTGACCTGAAGGCCGTCTACAATGAAGCTGAAAAAGAAATGGGGCGCGCCGAAGAGCTTTACAAGAATGGACTAGTCTCCATTGCCAATCTCGACAGCTCAAAACGGGCCAGAGAAGTCGCAAGATTAAATTATGAAAAAACGGTGATGAAAGCTCCGTTTGACGGAATGATCACAGCGATGGATCTCAAGGTTGGTGAATTCTACCAAAGTGCAACCAGCCTTGATAAAAAACCGGCCGTTCAGATCATTGATTTAAAGAAAAGAATTATCAAAGGTGAAATTGATGAAGTGGATTTGCAGAAAGTGGCCATAGGCTATCTTGCAAGAGTGAAAATCCCGGCCATGAAAAATCAGGTTTTTCAGGCGAAGGTGACCAAAGTTGTGCCGTTTGTTTCGACAGCTAAAGATCAGGATCGCACAAGTCAGATCGAACTGGAAATTACAGAAGCTAAAAATGAAGCTGGAAAAGATGTTCTCATTCCAGTAGGGGCTTCGGCCGATGTGGAAATTGTCAGCGAGACAAAGGACAACGTAAAAATTCTGCCAACCAATGTTCTCTTTGGGACTGGTAAGATCAGAAATCTTTACAAAATCATTGATGGGAAATTAAAAAAATCAGAGGTCAAATTAGGTCTTGGAAATTATGAGCGTGCTGAAATTATTGAGGGAGTAAATCCTTCTGACCTGATCGCTCGTCCTCTCTCTGGTACTGAAATTTCAGATGGAATGAAAGTTGAGGTCACTGAAAAACCATGGCCTTAATTGAATTGAGAAACATTCACAAAAATTTTATCATGGGTGATGAGAACATTCATGCCCTAGATGATGTCAGTTTGAAAATCAATGAAGGAGAATTCACTTCTATTGTTGGAACATCCGGTTCCGGAAAATCTACGTTGATGAATATTATCGGATTACTGGATTTGCCTGGTTCAGGAGATTACATTCTCGATGGAAATAATGTGACTCAAATGAGCGATGATGAATTATCCAAATACAGAAATCAAAAAATTGGATTTGTCTTTCAAAGCTTCAACCTTCTTCCAAAAGCTACGGCCTTAAAGAATGTCGAAATGCCTATGCAGTATGCATCGGCTTACAATAAATCTCTCACAGATGCGACCATCAGAAAAATGGCCCTGGAAACGCTGGACAAGGTCGGGCTTGGGGCCCGTGTAAATCACTTACCCAATGAACTATCAGGGGGACAACGTCAAAGAGTTGCCATTGCCCGCGCTCTTGTCAATAATCCGAAGCTCCTGCTCGCTGATGAGCCCACAGGTGCACTGGATTCACGAACAACCGAAGAGGTTCTGCAATTGTTCGAAGAGCTCAACAGACAAGGCGTAACAGTGGTTCTCGTCACTCACGAAAACCATGTGGCCCAAAGATGCAGACGCATTCTTCGCATGTCCGATGGAAAAATAATTGAAGAATCAATGCGACCGGAGAAGACGGTATGATCTTCAGAAAAATTCTGCTCAATTCGGGCGAAGCCATTGTTGAAAACAAATTGCGTTCAGCTCTTACAATGTTGGGGATGATCATCGGAGTTATGGCCGTCATTCTTCTCGTTTCTGTCGGCACCGGCGCCAAAAGATATATTACTTCGGAATTTGAAAGTCTCGGAACGAATGTCATTATCGTTCAACCGGGCAAAACCGATAAAAAAAATTCAATGGGACCTCCGGTTACTTCGAGTAAAGGGAAGCTGACAATGTCGGATGTCGAGGCCCTGCAAAAAAATTCGCAGTCAATGTCTG
>Ga0208885_100469_pt1 | contig 14864 bp, 10 predicted proteins | sample LakWasMe74_LOW10_2_FD_183902 | JGI IMG/M metagenome (GOLD analysis project Ga0208885, IMG submission 183902) | Freshwater sediment methanotrophic microbial communities from Lake Washington under simulated oxygen tension - Sediment Metagenome... | ecosystem: Environmental > Aquatic > Freshwater >...
TAAATACGGTTGGTTTCGATCATATTGGATAAAACGACTCATGAAATCTTGCCAGTGAAAGTGTTGAACTTAAGGTCATTTTACAATATATGAGGCTTAAAGGCTGATAAGTCCGACAGCCTCCTAGCGTTTGCAGAAAGGGAATTTTTGCACCTGTAAAGCCGATGAGGGTACTAAAAAAAATTTAATACGAGCGGCAGGAGGATTTTGGATCCTTTCGTCACTTAAAATCATTTTCAATGGCCTGCTATAGGCAATGTATTGGACAAGATTTGATGCCCCGGCCGGAGAACCAAAAAACACCTTCCGATACTGCATCCAGCTCCCAGTTTTCTAACGAAGCATAGAGGGGCAGGGTATATTCAAGTTCCACTTTGACCGTAGCGCCGGGAATCAATGTTTCGGACAATACATGCCTTTCTTGGGCTTCCAAAAACGATTTTGTTCCCGGCGCACCCTGTCTAAGCGCCAAGGTAATATGGCCGGTTTGTGCGGTTTTGTTATCGAGCAGCGTTTCTCCGGTGTTTTTGAAATCTATTACTAAACACGCAGTGCGCGTCGCAATATTAATGCCGCCGGAAACAATTTTTATTTGGGCGTCGGTTTTAAAACTAAAATCGGTGCAGCTTGGATAGAGATGGCCGTTATTATCGGGTTTGCGGGCGGTAATATTATTCGAGCCAGCCAAAGGACTTGCGCTGAAATTCTGAAGCGGTTGCGAGAGTTTGTTTTTGGAAAAAAAGCCATTTACCCCGACATATCGCTCAATCTCAACAAAGCCCGATTTATCGAGTAAATAATCGATATATTCCGCTGAGAACGGGTTTTCAAGCGTGCCGAACTTCGCCATTTCAGCGATTAGTGCCCGTTCTAGCGCTTTAAAGTCAGGATGCCATGCGCCTTCGACGATGCCCAAACATCCGCCGGGCTTCAGGAAACGGAAACTTTTTTCTAAAGCAATTTCTTCATCCACCACATGATGCAACACATCGAAAAAGAGAATCCCATCAAAGCACTGATCGTCAAATTCGATCTCTTCAAGAGTGCTTTGATGAAATCGCACTTTGGGCGGTGCAGGGCGGCGATAGTGCGTTTTTAATGCAGCGCAACGTTCTTGTGCGACTGAGATTAAATCGGTTGAAGGCTCAATGGCATCGACTGAAAAGCCCATCATTAATAAAATTTCGGTGACCCAACCCGGTCCGCTGCCGATTTCCAATATTCTTGCATGAACAGGCATATCCATAGTTTGCAAGATATTGAGCAGGTCAAACATCAACCGAAAGTATTGCGGATTGCCGGGCGTGGGGTCAAAGGGTTTGGAATGGAGCCAGCCGATTTCGCCGTCCTCAAGCTTTGAGACGTAAGATTCTGCGGCATTGATTGCGTTTTTGTATGCAACCGGGTTGTTGGTGAGAAAGCGTTTATGCATAGGATTTAGCGGCATGGACGGATTGAGAGGTTGCTGCTTTATCTTGAGTTGGAGTTGTGCGTGACACTCGTGTTAAAAAGTTTTTGACTGCGTCGGAGGTAGCCATAGTTGCCCTGTTATTATTTAAATTGCGCGTCCCAAAAATTAAACAGACACATTTATCCTACTTTGACCAAGCTTGATCAGTTGGTATTATCTCAACGACTTCTATCGCGATACTGCCTTACCAAGTCGCCATACAGGTCTACGTATGATTCCACCATCTGCTCAGCCGTGAAGTGCTGCCAATATCTCTTCTCTGCGCGTTCTCCCATCGTCGCGGCTTCCTCGGGATGCTCCCACAGGTAACGCAGCGCATGCCTGAGTGCGTCAGGATCGCTGGGCGGTACGACCAAGCCGGTATCATTCCCGATGTTAATAAAGGTCGTGCCGGTGCCGATTTCACTGGAGATCATCGGTTTGCCGTACATCGCGCCCTCCAACAGAGAAATGCCGAAGGCCTCGGAGCGAAGATGCGACGGGAAAACGACTCCGTAACACAATGTTAAAAGCGCGACCTTTTCCCGATCGGGCAGATGCCCTAAGAAGTGAATGTTTCGTAAGCCTAGCTGCGCTGCCTGCGTTTTCAATTCCTGCTCGATTGGTCCGGCACCGACAATCACTACCGGGTAGTCGGTTCCTTGAGCCGCTTCCAACAAAATATGCAGCCCCTTGTAGTATCGCAGAACACCGACAAACAGAAAGAACTTCGGGCCGAGATTGTCGCGCCAATATTTCAACCTATCCGGCGTAGGCTCAGGATAGGTTGCTTTATCCAGGCCTATCGGAATCACGTCGACCTTGCCCGAGAATTTTTCGAGTATCCGGCTGGTCGACAAATAGTTTGGCGATGTCGCCACAATTCTATCCATGCTTGCCAGAAACCGCTGTTGCAGCGGGCGATAAAGCTTTAGCAGATGTTTTTGGCGAATGATGTCGGAGTGATAGGTGACCACTGTTGGCTTTTTCACGCCGACCGCAAAATGCACCACATCCATAAATGGCCAGGGATAGTGGTAGTGAATGACATCCGCTTTTTCGGCCAGCTCTGAAAAACGCAAAAATACGGAGGTAGAAAAGTCCGTTGAGGCAATCTGTAAGTTACGTCTTGCGCGGTGCGCCAAGTAGCCGTCTATTTCGATAGTACGCGGTACACGGTCCGGCGTCAGCGATAACACCTCGCTTTTTATGCCCAGCACGCGGGTTCCCCGAGCGATCTGGTTAATAACTTGTTCGACGCCGCCCATCGTATCAGGGAAAGATGTCCTGTAAAAATGCAGTACCTTCATTCTATTCCCGCCAATGGCTATCAAGTGGCGATTGATCGATAAACAGCCAGCGTCCTGTTCGCGCAGCTTGACCAAGTAAACTCCATTGCTCGCTTTCTTGCCTTATGCGCGATGTCTTCCCTTAAACACTTATCTTCAATCATGCGTATCAAAACTTGGGAAAGGTCACTGTCGTTGTGCGGATCGATCAATATCCCCGCATCGCCTACCACCTCCGGTAAGGACGATGAGTTGGCGCATATAACCGGCACGCCGCATGCCATAGTTTCGAGCGGCGGCAGGCCGAAGCCTTCGTAAATTGATGGGTAGATCAATGCCGTAGCTCCCGCCATCAACATGGCCAATTCAGCGCGAGGTACATAGCCCAGTTGCCGCACTTCGCCTGCCTGTATTAGCGGTGCAATTTGTTGTTCCAGCGCAGAGGTATGCCAACCTTTCATGCCGATTAAAAGCAGGGGATGAGCCTGACGGATCTTTGCAGGCAGTTGTTGATAGGCTTTCAGCGCCACTGAAAGATTTTTGCGCGGCTCCAGTGTTCCGACGGCCAAAAAATACCGGCCGTGCGTCAAATGATATTTTTTAAGCACTGCGTTGGTTTGAGCCGATGACAGCGGAATAAACATCGGCTCCACCCCTAGCGGTATAGGCGATATAAGTTCGGGCGAAACGCCAAATAGTTCAATCAATTCCTGCTTGACGAAAACCGAGTCGGTAATAATGGCGTTTGCCTGCTTTAAGCCGCTTTCAAAATAGCGGTTCATTGCTTTTACACGCTCGGCCGGATGCGTTTTTGGATGCCGTATCCATGACAAGTCGTGAACAGTAATCACGGTGGGTCCATCAAACCGGAGCGGTAAGATATTAGGCTCATGGTATAGATCGAACTGTTGGCGACTGGGATGCCGGCCGAAGCGATAATTCTGAAGTTGGCGCCTGAGCTCGTAGGAGTAAGGCAAATGACGCCGTAGCCAGGGCAGCGCCGCCGCTAATTTGCTGGATGGGGTGGGATGCAGGCGCGTATCCCAAAAAGCGCCGTAAAAAAAATCGATAGCGAGTTCTTCTTGTTCCAGCAGTCCCTTTGCAAGATGAAAGCTGTATTGTCCAATACCTGTGAGCGGGCTAAGAAGGGCTGTTGCGTTAAAGGCTACGCGCATGGATTCGTCCTCCCGTCCAAGATATTTTTTTCATGAGCGGATCGGCGTTCCGCAGCCCAGGCGATAAGGATTTCAAAATGAGGCGTTTTGCCGGTTACGCCGTAAGTCGGCTTTCACCATCATTTGGCAAAGCTGTTCTAATGTATTAGTGGGTTCCCAGCCCAGTTTGACCTTGGCTTTAGCGGAATCGCCAATCATCAACCCAACATCGATCGGGCGATAAAATTTAGGGTTTACGCGCATTACCGTTTGACCTGCTTTAAACGCAACCCTTGCTTGAGGATGTTCATCGGATAGAAACGCTACCACCGCCGTCTCATTCTCTGCCGATCCTTTGAATTCGACCGAGATTCCTACTTCCTTAAACGCTATGCGGACAAAGTTACGCACGGATTCGGCACGGTTGGTTGCCAGTACAAAAGTATCCGGCTCGTCAGCCTGTAGCATGCGCCACATGCCGTCAACATAGTCTTTGGCAAATCCCCAGTCGCGCATAACGTCCAGGTTTCCCAGTTCCAAAATATCCAGCTTCCCCAGACTGATCTTGGCTACGCTATCGGTAATTTTGCGCGTTACAAACTCGCGGCCGCGTAATGGGCTTTCGTGGTTGAATAAAATTCCGCTGCCGGCAAAGATGTTGTAGCTCTCTCGGTAATTGACTGTTGTCCAGTGTGCATTCAGTTTGGCTACAGCATAGGGGCTACATGGATAAAATGAGGTATCTTCCGTTTGAGGAATAGACGACGCCTTGCCAAACATTTCCGAGGTGCTGGCTTGGAAAAAACGAATCTTAGGGTTAACCAGGCGGATCGCCTCTAACAAGTTTAGCGCCCCAACACCGACCCGCCGAACCGTGGCATGGGGATGTTCAAAGCTCATGGCAACAGAACTCTGCGAAGCTAAGTTATAAATTTCGCTAGGCTGCATTTTTTGCACTAATGCAATATTGGCATCGAGATTAGCCAGATCGTGTTCAATCAGATGCAAGTTGGGATGGTTCCTGATGCCCAACTCTTCAAGACGCCAGCAGTTGTCAGCCGTAACGCGACGATAGGTGCCATAAACTTTATATCCTTTTTCCAGCAACAGTAGCGATAAATAAGCTCCGTCTTGGCCGGTAATGCCGGTGATAATTGATGTTTTCATCCTGTTCTTTATAGTAATTATTGAGTTAATCCTAATTTTTCAACCAAGCTTGCAGCGCTCTGTTTCCAAGTGAGCCATTGCAATTCATGAGATACCGGCGTTTTATTGATTTTTTTCAGATCAAGCCAGGTAGTAACGGCTTCAGCTAATTTCGTTGGTTCTAAACCGGCGAAGTAATGCGCATGCGCTCCCGCCACCTCTCTGAATACCGGAATATCGCGCACGATGATAGGGAGTTTGTGTTGCGCGGCTTCAATTAACGGAAGGCCGAAACCTTCGCCTTCCGAGGCCGCGATCAAGCAGGTGCTTGCCGCATAGATTTTTTCAAGATATTCGTCACTTATCCCTTCCAGCCATAACAGCCGTTTGCCAAGTTCCGGATGATTACGCAATTGGCTTACCATTTCCGGAATAGTGCGCCGTAAGTCGTCCGGCAGGCCATTCCATCCTTCTTTGCCGACAATAACAAGGTTAAGGTCATGGCCTTGCCGCCATAATAATGTAAACGCCTGGAGCGTTTGCAGATAACCTTTGCGCGGCTCAATAGTTCCGACCATTAAAAAGCTGTGAGCTGCATTGATTTTTGATAATACTTTTTCAGCATTATTAGGAAAGCCTGTAGTCGGAATGGAGTTTTCAATATCGGCGCCAAGGTGAAACCAATCGATGCGCATCGGGCTTGTGCGTTGCGGGCAGGCCGCTTCCAGCCACGATCCCAGATCTTCCGCAACCGCATGAGAAATACACACGGCTCCATCGGCAACCTTAGTAAGCGCATTTAACCATTCTAAAAAACCGAATTGTCCCGGCGGGAAGAACTCAGGCATTAGAATCGGCAGTAGGTCGTAGACAAAAAAACGGATTTTGACGCCATCGTTTTTTAGCGTCTTGAATACCCCCGTTCGTTCCGCTTCGACTGCAAACATCGAAGTAAAATCGGCAATCAGCATAACATCGCCAGCCAAGCATTCGACAGGCTCATCGGTCATCCAATCCACTGGAGCCGCTAAGGTGCCGGAGGTCCAGTTACGTGCATAACGGTAATGCCACACTCCGCCTTCATTGGTAAGATAGACCGGCTCAACGCGATAACCTGAAGGAGGCGTTTGCACAAATTCCGAGACTATCGCCCTGACAACTCGCTGAATACCGGTCTTCAAGTCGTTTCTACAGGTCGCGGAAACATCGATCAGCAGTTGCCGGGCGACTGTTTCAATGGGCGTTGCTTGAGAAATTGATTGTGCGAGAGCCAAGCATTCAATGTCGGTAGGGTGATGACCCTCAAGTTGAGCGATAGCATTGATTAAGCCGACTGTGCCGTTCTGCGCGGTGGCGTACCCTTGTTCAATGGCGTGAGCATATTGCTCGGCACAGACGTCAGGGGCATGGCGGTTCAGTATGGCTTGTTTGGCGCGTATGCCCAAGGCAGATCGTTTTTCTTCATTCTGCCAGAGGGTCTCCATCGCTTCTATAAGCTGGCTGTCATCGAACGTGTCGGGCAGCATCCAAACTGCGTCAAAAGGCAGCTCCGCGAAAGAGCCGTGGGCATTAACAAGGGTGGGTAGGGCGTAATTCATGCAGTCCAGCGCGGCAGCGGATGTCTCACCGCGCGAATTCGCACGAAGTTGAACGGCGATGTCGGCGGCTGCCAGATAATTTCTAAAGGTCGGCATATCCACCCAGCCTGTAATTTTGATACGTTTACCAAGGCCGCTGGTTTGAATGGTTCGCCTGAGTTGCGCTCCATACTCTCCACTGTGTTCTTCGCCGACAAACATCAAAAAACAATGAGTATCTGATGCCAAGCGGGAGTTTATCCATGCTTCCAGTAAACGATGGTTGAGCTTGGTAGCGCCCAATAGGCCGAAACTGCAAATAATGAAATCGTCAGGTTTCAAACCCAATAGGGTCCTGGTCTGATCTCTTGTTGTTTCTGCATTCGGCTTGCGCAACAGTGGAATGACTTTCCAGTTATTTGAAAATTGTCGTCCGTACCACTCATCCGCCAGGGATCGCGAATATTGGGAGTGAACAATCACGCCTCGCGCCAGCTGAATTACTTCCAGATTGACGGGATATTTCCCCACTACCTCGGCAATTTGATTGGCCTGAAAGCGTTCGGCCAGCGCACCGTAACCATGAGACTTGTATAGCGCTTTCGTAAAGGCGTAAGGGGAAATTGCATACGCTTCAAGATAATTGTGTATGTCGCCAAGATAGAAGTCATGCAAGACGACGGTACCCGGTGCGTGGGCCAGCAGGTCGAACATGTGTTGGTGGTAGCTGGAATTGCCAAAGTGATAAACAACCCGGTCGTACAGTTGGGCATTTTGGCGAAACCAATCGCTTGTTCGCACGCCGCAATTAGCGATTACCCAGGGTGTTGATAGGTCCGATTGGCTAACGATCACGTCGATATTGTAAAAGCGCGCCAGTTCGGGGAGCAGTTCGGCACTGTAGTCGGCAATGCCGCTTCGTTCGGGTGGAAGCGGGGAAACGTAAGCCAACTTTGGACGCCGGTTCAACGGCAATCGAATGGCTTGACGAGATGCGCTTTCGAGTTCCTCGAATATTTTAAGCAGATGAATTGCGTCATTATCGTCGGCTATCACGGCTGTTTTAATGCGTTCGGAAGGTATTTCAAGGTGTTGTAAAACTTGATCTACGGTAAGCGGCGGCATTAGCCAAAGCAAGTCTGCGAGTTTTAGTTGTTCGAGGCAGCGCAACCTATGGACTTCCTGATTCGAATCAGTATTGTTTTTTGGCACTATGTCCACGGCATTCACAGCAACGACGGTTTTTAAGTTCGGCGCGAAAACACCGATGCTGGTAACGCATTCATCCTGATAGCCGTCAAAGAAGCTTGGTATAAAAACCGCATCCGGCTGCAAATGAGCAAGAAAAGCCTCGCGGATGCACACGGCAACAGCTCTGCGCCATTTGTCTTCTGGCTCGGGTTCGCCTGATGGGGCAGGGGAGTGCCAGACGCGAATGTTCTTTTGCGGCAACAGATGATCAAAAGCCGCTCGAATAGGCCCTATGGTATCGGGGAAAAGACCGCTCAAAGCCAGTATGATTTCGTGCCGACGGTTGTTAATGACTATAGCCTGAGCAAGTAACAAGGTTGGATTGTTAACATTGTTCAAAGCGCTGTCGATTTGCGCTTTTTGCAGGTCCAGCACGATACGCATCAGCCGTTATCCTTTTGTTGTTGCGAAATGGCGATTTTCAGGTCGGCGTAAATGTGACGGACCCGCGGGGGCAGGTGGGCCATGCCTTGATGCACTGGCGGGACTGTTACGAGCGGCATGGCGACGCCAACCATGATGCGATTCAGGCGCGATTTGACACTGGGCATGCGGGCAAGCGCCGTAACGGCAATCCGTCTCAGCTTGGGCCGGGCGATAACATACAGAGCGGCATGCTGAACCAATATCCTGGTTCGCAACCTTAACGTGCCGATGCTAAAGCCGCGCAGAACATCTATCACTAAGCGCATAGGTGCAGTGATGCGCCAAGAGGTGCTGTTAACCAAAGCGGTCACACGTAGTTCTAATTGGGTAGCAGTGGCTTCGGCTTGATCGGCACAGGCTTCGGCATGGGTAGCGCGTGCTTCGGCTTGATCGGCACAGGCTTCGGCATGGGTGGCGCGTGCTTCCGCTTGAGCGGTACAGGCTTCGGCATGGGTAGCGCGTACTTCGGCTTGAGCGGCGCAGGCTTCGGCATGGGTAGCGCGTGCTTCGGCTTGAGCGGCGCAGGCTTCGGCATGGGTGGCGCGAGCATCAGCCTGAGAGGCACAGGTTTCGGCATGGGTGGCGCGGGCTTCGGCCTGAGAGGCACAGGTTTCGGCATGGGTAGCGCGTACTTCGGCTTGAGCGGCACAGGCTTCGGCATGGGCAGTATGGGCTTTAGCTTGGTAAGCTCGATCCTCTGCCTCAATTTGCGAAGCCGTGACGAAGCCGTCGAGAAAGTTGGGCGGATACTCGAATGCTGCCATTAAATCTTCATGTTCACGCGCCAAATAGAATCGATTGATGCCATCGGCATAGACGAAAAAATAGCTTGATGCCGTTAATAAATTTTCCCACTGATCATGCACTTTATCTGTAGAGTTTGGGCTAATCGCTTCCACCACAACAATCCACGGACGAAACCGTTGAAAGTCCATGCCTTCCAACACCGGGCGCTCAAATCCCTCCACATCAATTTTTAAAAAATGAATTTCTTGAGGCGCGTTCCGTTCGCAGATTGCGGTTAAAGTAGACATAGGGACTCGCGAATATCTGCCGATGTGTCCCATGTCGCTGTGTTTTTCTATTATTGCTTTATCCGCTGTGGCCCAACCGCGAACATCGCACGCCCATATTTCGATTTCGCCGATAAATGCGCCAACCGCAGTATGTAGATTAATGTCGCGCGGGCGTTCCTGTTGCAGGTCTAAAAAATGGACGCTCAAGGGCTCTATATTGATCCCGTTCCAGTCTCTCTGGTAAAACGCTTTCGTTACCGAATCGATGGAGGGATCATTTGCTCCGACATCGATATAAAACCCTTTCTCGACCTGCTTGAGTGCGCGCAAAAGCATGACATCTTCGAAATTCTGAGCATAGGAAATGATCATAGACCGGCTGCCTTGGCAGTTGATTCATGCAGATGAGCCACCACATCGGGCATGCCAAGCGCTTGAAACAGTCTTATGTCCCTTAGTTGTTGCGATGCGGATGTTGGGTGAGTATCTAATACACTTTTCTTTATATAGTGCGCATTCGCCCAATAAAGTTGACCTCCGAACATGGGGTGGCTTACCTGCTGTTTCTCATCATAGAAAATGGCATCTTCGCCGAGCGCCTGATCAGGCGAACCATCTCTGGAATAATGCACTTGATTGGTTAGTTTCCAGAGAACAAATTCCCGGTCTCGAAGGAACATATCGACCTCTGAAAAAACCGCTTGGCCGAGATAAATGGGGTTGAATTCGACTTCCACCTCCAAGCACCTGACGTTGCTCAAAATATTAATGCCGCCTTTAAGTATCTCAAGCTCGGTGCCTTGAGTGTCGATTTTTATATAGTCGATTACTTGCACATCGTTTTCATTAGCCCAGTTGTCCAAGGTTGTCGTTTCTACCTCGATAGATGAAACATGCCGGGCGCACTGCAAGGCCGGGTAATTCTCTGTTAGTTCCGGGTCCGGGGGCAGCAAGGAACTGCATGCCGGTTCTTGGGTGATATATAAAGTTCTCTTGCCGGCGGTTTCGGCCAAGGCAACAGGAATAATTGAGACGGTATCCTGCCCGTAACGTCTGCTCAGGCTACGGCATTCTTCAAGGTCCGGGTCAAATCCGTACACACGAAAAAATTCGCTGTCACTGATGAACTTTTCTGCAAATCCCCACCGGCATCCTATATCAACAATGACCAGTGCGCGATCTGATTCCGGCTCTTTGTGCAATGCACTATCGATATGTTGAGCGGGGGTAAATGCTGTCGTATCTGCTGTACTGAATAAATATGAAAAAAAATTGCGAATACGCATAAGTTATTCTTTTACCCTTTTAATATCGAAAACCATTTCATTCCAGTTGCAGCCGACAAAATCGACCTTGTCCTTGTTGAATACTTCAAAAACCAGAGCGCCATCTATCCAATGATAGTTTTTTTCGATGTGCGAATGATTGCGTACCAAAGAAGCATGAATTGAGTAACTTCCAACGCCTAAGTTGGCTGAACATGCAATCGTAAAAATATAGTTTTCGCCTTTTTTCAAGTCAGTCAAGATTTGGCTGGTGTGGAATGTATTGGTTCCAAACATCATTTGTCCGAGCCGGTCCTTGATTCCGCAACCCAGGACAAGGCTATCAATATCCTCATTCACGCTTACAAGGATATTGATGTGGATTTTTTGTCCGACAAAAACGACATTTAGATTGTTATTTTCCGAATCGGAAATAGAAATTTCCTGGATCGTTGCCTCACCGGTTCCTGAAACGGTTTTTAACTTGCCTTCAGGTAGTTGGGTCTGACTAAGCTGCTGTTCTTGATGTTCGGCCAACATGGCATTGTAGTAATCCATTACCGCCTCGGGTGTTCCCTGCATGGCCAAGCGCCCCGCGTTGAGAAGAATAGCGCGATCGCAAATCGACTGGATGGCTTGTTTGTCATGGCTCACGATGAGCAGCGTCGTTCCCTGTTTTTGAAACTCGCGGATACGCTCAAAGCTTTTATGCTGGAAATAGGCGTCACCTACCGACAGGGCTTCATCGACAATCAATACATCGGGGCGGTGGGCTGTGGCTACGCTGAAAGCCAGACGCATCTGCATGCCGCTGCTGTAAACGCGTACCGGTTGGTCCAAATAGTCGTCAATCTCTGCAAAGGCTTCGATTTTCGGCATTAGGTGGGCTATCTCATTTGCGCTATAACCCAATAGCTGTCCGGCCAATATTGAGTTTTGCCGGCCGGTGAAGTCGGGATGGAAGCCGATACCCAGCTCCAAAAGAGCTGCGATCCGACCGGTGATGTTGATGTGGCCCGTGGTGGGTCGAGTTGTTCCGGTGATCATTTTCAGCAGGGTGCTTTTGCCTGCACCGTTGAGGCCGATGATGCCTACGGCTTCGCCGGGCCGGACAGCGAAACTGATCTCTTGCAGCACCCATTTGAGGGTGTGACGGGGCTGATGGCTTGGCAGAAGCCACTCGGCGAACCGAGACCATCGGCTAGGGTATTGCTTGAAAGCCTTGCCCAAGTTGGTAACTGTGACGGTGCCCATTACAGCTCGTCCATCATATCGCCGGCCTGTGTGCGGAATAAGTGCATGCCCAGCATACACAACAGCACTGCCAGGATTGCCGGGTAGGTCAGGCTGTCCCAGTTTGGCCATTGTTTCGCTACTAGCGAGGCCTGAAAACCTGCAATCAGCGATGCCATTGGGTTAAAGCGCATAAGATCCTGTACCGGAGGCGGCAAAACGCCGGGCGGGTAGATAATGGGCGTAAGCCAGAACCAGAATTGCATGAAAATCCCGAAAAACTGGCCGACATCCCTGAAGAATACATTCAGTACTCCAAGCGTGATGCCAAGGCCGATGGCTAAGGTTACGAGGATGGCTAATAGAGGCGCAAGCGCCAGATAAGTGAGTCCGGGAAAGTTGCCGGAAATCAGTAAAAACAATGTGAACAGGCCGAAGATAACGGAAAAGTTCACCATTGCATTGATCACCACTATCACTGGCAAGCACAGTCTGGGAAAGTTAAGCTTTTTCAGCAGGTTTGCGTTTTCGAGAAAAGTGTTTTGCGCACGCCCCGTGATTTCACTGAAAAGCCCCCAAGTGAAGATACCAGCGCATAAATAAATGCTATAAGCAAAAGACGAGTCAACTCCCGGTAGCTTGGTTCGCATTAACTGCGAGAAGATGACGGTATAGACTACAATCATCGCAAGCGGGTTGATTAAAGCCCAGAAAGATCCGAGCAAGGAGTTCTTATATTTAAACTGAAACTCCCTATTAACGCTTCCCAAAATAAAGCTGCGATAGGCCCAGAGGGACTTAAGTATTTTCATGTCCGTTGATAATTGTTTGCGTAGCGCAATTGTACCCGACCCTTCAATTCTTAATTACATTGAATTTTTGATTTAAGGTTATTATTTATTCCTTAAATTCTATTCTTAAGTGTTCTTTAAGCGCGATTGCCTTGATTAAAATGACTAAAACGGGTGCATTGCTCCCCTTGCATTGTTTATACTATGTGCAACAACAGACCATTTCTGGCCTTGTTTGCACTATTTCAGTAAAATGCTGGGTTACGCTACGTTTGTGCCCTCTTGGTAAAAAACAACCGACAATTTTTATTCCATGCATACCCGCCGTAACAGGATCAATCAATGACCAATAGTTTAATCTCAAAAATCACCGGACAGAATGACATCGATCCTGCAGAAACCAGGGAGTGGATGGAAGCGCTACAAGCCGTGTTGGAGCATGACGGCAGCGAACGAGTACATTTCCTGATCGAACGGTTGGTTGAGGTCACCCGGCATGCGGGATTCGATATCCCTTTCAGCGCCAATACCGCCTATATCAACACTATTCCCGTTGAACAACAGGCGCAGTTTCCCGGTGACATCGATATAGAGCACCGCATTCGCGCTTATGTGCGCTGGAATGCGATGATGATGGTGTTGAGGGCGAATAAACACACCAACGTCGGCGGGCACATTGCCAGTTTTGCTTCGGCGGCTACTTTATATGATGTCGGTTATAACCATTTCTGGCATGCGGCTTCCGATCAGCATGACGGCGATCTGATTTTTACTCAAGGCCACTTAACGCCGGGTGATTATGCCCGCGCGTTTTTGCTGGGACGATTAACGCTGGAACAGATGGATAACTTTCGCCAGGAAGTGAACGGCAATGGCTTGCCGTCTTATCCCCATCCCTGGCTGATGTCGGATTTCTGGCAGTTCCCGACCGTTTCTATGGGGCTTGGGCCGATTATGGCCATTTATCAAGCGCGTTTTATGCGCTATTTGCAGGATCGAGGCTTTGCCGATACGTCAGAACGCAAGGTTTGGAGTTTTCTCGGTGACGGCGAAACTGACGAGCCGGAATCGTTGGGCGCGATCGGCATGGCCGGACGGGAAAAACTGGATAACCTCATTTTTGTGATCAACTGCAATCTGCAACGTCTCGACGGGCCGGTGCGCGGCAACGGCAAGATTATTCAGGAACTGGAAAGCGAGTTCCGCGGTGCCGGTTGGAATGTGATCAAACTGATTTGGGGGCAGCGCTGGGACGCGTTGCTGGCTCGCGATAAAGACGGGCTGCTGGCGGCTCGGATGATGTCTTGCGTCGACGGCGATTACCAAACCTTTAAAGCTAAAGACGGCGCTTATGTGCGCGAACATTTCTTTAACACCCCTGAACTGAAAGCCATGGTTTCCGACTGGTCGGATCGCGACATCTATGAACTTAATCGCGGCGGACATGATTCGGTTAAAGTTTTTGCCGCTTTCCATGCAGCGGTGCATCATCAGGGCCAACCCACCGTCATTCTGGCTAAAACCATTAAAGGTTACGGCATGGGCGAATCGGGAGAAGCGCAGAATATCTCTCATCAACAGAAAAAAATGAGTCCTAGTTCGTTGAGTAACTTTCGCAGTCGTTATGCGTTGCCGGTGACTGATGAAGAGCTGAACAACCTGCCTTATCTCAGCTTTCCCGAAGGTTCGAAAGAACTGGCTTACATGAAGAAGCGCCGTAGCGAACTAGGCGGCCATTTGCCGGCCAGAAGGGCCAAATCTTACGCCTTGGATGTGCCGGTATTGAGCGATTTCAAGCCATTGCTGGAAGCCAGCGGCGAAGGCCGGGAAATTTCCACCACCATGGCTTTCGTGCGCCTGCTAAATATTCTGGCTAAAGACAGTAATATCGGCAAACGCATTGTGCCGATCGTTCCCGACGAATCGAGAACTTTCGGCATGGAAGGCATGTTCCGCCAACTGGGCATCTGGTCGCAGGTTGGGCAGTTGTATACTCCGCAAGATGCCGATCAGCTGATGTTCTACAAGGAAGACAAACACGGACAAGTGATGCAGGAAGGCATCAATGAAGCGGGCGGCTTGTGCGACTGGATTGCGGCGGGCACCTCGTATTCAACCCATAACGTGCCGATGATTCCGTTTTTTATCTACTACTCGATGTTCGGTTTCCAACGAGTCGGCGATTTAATCTGGGCGGCTGCCGATCAACGCACCCGCGGCTTTTTAATGGGCGGCACGGCGGGCAGAACCACGCTGAACGGCGAAG
>Ga0208885_100472_pt1 | contig 14818 bp, 14 predicted proteins | sample LakWasMe74_LOW10_2_FD_183902 | JGI IMG/M metagenome (GOLD analysis project Ga0208885, IMG submission 183902) | Freshwater sediment methanotrophic microbial communities from Lake Washington under simulated oxygen tension - Sediment Metagenome... | ecosystem: Environmental > Aquatic > Freshwater >...
TAGACGCTGAAGGCGTATCCTGCGGATCATCTCCCCCTCCTTCGCTTTACGGTTTTGTTAACTTATAAAGTATACGATTTTTGAGTCAAATGGGAGTAGATATGTCTGACGCAGAGCGAATCGAGCGTGTACGTTCTGCTCGATGGATTGGGTACCCGAGAGCAAAAGAAGTATTAGCCAAGCTTGAAGACCTGCTTATTTATCCCAAGTCCCATCGGATGCCTAACCTGTTAATAGTGGGCGATACCAACAATGGCAAAACGATGCTAGTTCGACGTTTTTGCAGTCTGCATGAGTCGTATGACAATCCTGACGGCAATGGTATTCAAGTCCCTGTTTTGTTTCTTCAGGCACCGCCAGTTCCGGATGAAGGAAGGTTTTATAACGCAATTCTCGAGTTGCTTTTTGCTCCATACAAACCATCCGATCGTATCGATAAGAAGCAATTTCAAGTCATTCGGCTAATGCGCTATGTCAATATCAGAATGCTGATAATAGATGAAATCCACCATATACTGGCTGGAAATCTCAATAAACAAAAAGCGTTTTTGAACGTAATTAAATATTTAGGCAACGAATTACAGATTCCGATTGTCGGTGTCGGTACCAAGGATGCATTCCGTGCCATTCAAACCGACTCACAGCTCGCCAATCGTTTCGAACCGACGGCAATGTCGCGCTGGAAATTTGAAACGAATTTTCTGCGCCTGTTAGCGAGCTTCGAAAAGATGCTGCCCATGAAATACCCATCGGTACTTCATGAGACCACTTTGGCGACCATTCTTTTCTCGATGAGTGAGGGCTATATCGGCGAGCTGTCTAAAATACTCACCGAAGCAGCCGTACACTCTATCCAATCCGGTAAGGAAAAAATCGATAAGGAGACGCTGGAAGAGCTCGCTTGGGTTGCGCCCTCCAAACGCAGGTTGCAACCCGAAGGCGTTGTCCGATAGCTTATGCTGTCCGGCAACCTTTGGCCAGTTCACATTAAGCCGCTGCCGGATGAATTGCTGTCATGCTGGCTTGTACGGTTAGCGCATGGGCATGGCATGAAAGTGCAGACATTCTGCAATCAGGTATTCGGCAATCAATTGCAGGTATGGAATCGGGATATTGATCGTTTAGCGCCATCGTGGTTAGTGGATGAGATTAGCCGTCGAACAGGAACCCCGGCAGAAATAACATGGAACACAACGTTGCGTTTTTATGAAGGATTGTTGTATCGCAAATTTAGAATGTCAGGCTCGGAACAGTGGATACTGTCGCTCAAGATGTATCACCGCAAACGCATGGGACATGGCTTACAATTCTGTCCGGCATGCCTTGCAGAAGACACGATTCCTTACTTCAGGAAACGCTGGCGTGTAGCATTCAATACGATTTGCACACGCCATAAAAATATGCTTTTTGATCGTTGCCCGGAATGCGGGGTTGCCATCGCAGTCCATAGGCTCGATGTTGGAAAACCGGATATTTTAGACATTAGGCAAATGTCATATTGCTACGTGTGCGGGTTTGATTTGCGCGTGGCCCCTAAAGTGATGCCAATTTCTTATGATAATCAAGCATCCGCATTTTTGCTGAAGGCGAGTTACCTGCTTGATCCCGATTGCCATATAGATAATGCGCAATGGGAGTTAGGGCGATACGATGTCATGCATCAGCTATGCAGGATTATGACCGCAAGATATAAGCATGCAAGTCTTCGGGAATTTGTGCTCGATCAAGTTGGATTTCCCGATATCCACCTTACTGAAGGTTATATTTCGATCGAACAGCGGTCAATTGAGGAACGCCATCATCTAATCCAATTAGCAGCATGGGTGCTTATGGATCCTGAGTCCAGGCTACCTGCGGCTTGGCGGGCGGGTGCTGTCCGATATAATGTTCTGCTAAAAGATTTTTCAATACCGCCGGAATGGTACGCAAAAATTGTGGGGCGGCTGACAAACTGGCGGGATAGGTTTGATTGAACAATTCAAAGATTATGATTGGATAGCTCGTGTCTACTGAGGATTTGTGATAGTGATCTTAGCATTAACCGCATAGGCGATTACCATTGTTTTTTAGAGTGATTTTATAAATTGATTGCAGATATTATTTTAAATTACAAAAATAAAATAATTGTTTTAAAATGGAACATAGATGCGCGGTCGCTTTTTTTGTTTTTTTATGGAATAATGCGAAAACTTTAAAATTAAGGTACGCTAATGTCCAAAAAATATAAGATAGTCGATTTATTTTCAGGATGCGGAGGCTTTGGGTTAGGGGCAAAGCAAGCCGGATTCGACGTTGTCGTGGCGGTAGATATCGATCCCGCTCTTCAATCTGCATACCAGAAAAATTTTCCTAATACCCGAGTTTTAAATGGCGATTTATCCGCGATGGACGATGAATCGTGGCGCATCCCCTTGTCGGGCGTAAAAATTGACGGTGTTATCGGGGGGCCGCCTTGTCAGGGGTATAGCCGCATCGGTAAAAATGATGCTGACGATCCCCGTAGATCATTGCTGGGTCACTTTTTTAGAACTGTAAACATAATACAACCCAAGTTTTTCGTGATGGAAAATGTCGAGGGGTTGCTTGACGAAGGTAATAGAGAAGAGCTGGATAAAGCAATCAGTATTGTTGATAATCGATATGAAGTTCTTCCTCCTTTCATAGTGAATGCGCATGAATATGGGGTCCCTACAAAACGGAAACGCGTAGTTGTTATTGGATACGACCCGAAAGAAATGGCAGAGATATCCATAAACGAAATAATTCCGAACGGCTTGCCTAAAGTAAACGTACGAGACGCGATTTCCGACATATCCTCACCCATAGCGCAGAAAAAGGATAAAGATAATTACGGCTGGGCGGCTTATCGGGATGTTAAATCCTTGTCCGACTACGCAATAAAAATGAGGGCATTTCCGCCAGAGGGTCTAGGTTGGAGTATTGCAATAGAAAAACTGCAATCGGGGCAAACATCGGGGCATTTCGATACGATTCATACAGAGAAGGTGAAAGCGCGCTATGCGGCAACTGAACCTGGAACAACGGATAAAGTAAGTAGATCTAAAAAATTGGAATGGAATGGGGTATGCCCAACATTGAGAGCTGGCACCGGTGCAGATAAGGGAAGTTATCAAGCTGTACGTCCTTTGCACCCTGATGAGGCTCGAGTTATTACCGTCAGAGAAGCTGCTAGATTACAAGGTTTTCCGGATTGGTTTTGTTTTCACAAAACTAAGTGGCATAGCTTTAGAATGATAGGAAATAGTGTTTCGCCTGTTGTGGCAGAATCGATTCTGACCTCAATCAAGTCCAAATTTCATGAAAGAGAAGTAAGACAAATTTCCACTTTATAAAATCAAGGCCGAATAATAGGCTCGAAATGTCGAAACAAAAAATAAAGACAATCGCAGTAGAGTCGGGAGTTAGCTCTAATTTCCTAGAAGAAACGTTAACACAAGATATTACCCCGTTAGCATCTTTGTTCGATTTAATCGACAATTCCATAGATGCCGCTAGAGATCATCTTTTAAAAACCAAGCATAGCCTCGACGAATACGGATTACCATCCGATTATTCTGAATATGCAATTCATATACGGATTGATAAAAACAGTATCCGTATACTAGACAATGGCTTGGGAATAGAAGAGGACGTTTTATCTAAAAAAGCATTTCATATAGCAGATCCGTCCAACCATGCTTTCGGTATCGGGCATTACGGGCTAGGCTTGAAGAGATCATTGCTTAAATTCGGTTCCAATTACGCAATGTCTACCGATACAGGTGAAGCTGCCTTCACGATGAGATTTAATAATAAAAATTTCGGGGGACAATCCTCCGAGACATTAACAGCAGATCAATATCCTACGAGCGGAAAGCGAAAAGCTCTTTTTTCTGTATCAGACCTAAAATCTTCCGTTAAGTACGAGATAAAAGAGGAATCATGGTTTAAAAATGCTATCAATCAACTTTCTATCAGATACGCGCTTTATGTATCTAAGGGCTTAAAAATCGTCGTTCACAGCGTTCTCCATAAGGAGTTCAGAAGGATTAGCGGTTTTATTCCTACGCTTAGAACCGATACCAAAATTTCTATTAGAAAACCGCCGCCCTGCAATATAGATGGCGTAGATGTATTCATCGATGCTGGAATTCATCAAAACCATTTTTTCACTGAAGAAAAAAATTATTCGTTATCGAATAATCGAGCAATAACTTCCGAATTTGGTCTGTACTTTATCTGTAATGATAGAGTTATTGTTGCAGCAAGCTCCTCTAGCGAGCATGGATGGAAGACAAACAAGTGGCATTCCGAATATAACGGTTTCGTATGTTTGGTCAGATTCGTATCTGAAGATTCGAAAAAAATGCCGTGGAACACGGCCAAAACAGCATTAAAAACGGACAGTACACTATTTTTAAAGATTAAAGAAAAAATTCAACCGGTAGCCGATTTTTATAGAGGAGAGATTAAGAAAAAATATCCTTCTAAGAAAAAGATGGAGGGCACTACTAAGCCAGAATCCACGAAAGAAGCCTCTAATCAGAAAAATACGTCTGAAACGACAACATCTGCTCAAGCTAAACCGCACTCTAAGGCAAACAATAATCGTCAACTACATGTTAAAAACTGGACGACATTATTGCCAAAAACGTTTCCTCACTCGGATAAGGATGAGGATGTTTTGAACTCATATGTTATCGAAGCTATAGATTTAAAGATAATTGATGCGCCGTATGCAGCAGCAATGCTTTACAGATCTTTGTTAGAGGCGGCATTAAAGCGCTTTGTTATTAAAACAAGAAGATATCAGGACGTTAAAGATCACTATTATTCTCGTGGGGAAGACAAGAAAAAAAACCATTCGGCGGAATATATGGAAAATCAAGATATTACCCTCGCAATGATTTTTGCATGGCTTGTAGATAGTAGTCATCTCTTTGATGCGGAACTCCGAGCAACGTTGCTTTTAAGTACCAAAAAAGCGAAAGAGTACGCACAGTATCTTAACGGTGTCGTTCACTGTAAACAACGGCTTAATGCCAATAAATTAATTGAGATTAGGAATGACACTTACGAACTTCTTAAGTTCGCAATAACTAAGGATTTATTGCGCGACAAAAATTAGAGTGCAAGTATAGCAATTGCTTGAATAATGACTATCCGTTGATTCGTATTAAATCCTTCATCTGGCTAAGCTGGTCCGATACAAATAATTACTGGAAATATCAAATGACATCGTTAACGCAAGGGACGGTAAAAGCAGGGCCGTCTAAACGCTTCTTTGTTTCGATGATGACTCGAGACATTGATTTGAAAGATGCAATTTTAGACTTGTTGGATAACTGCGTCGATGGAATTCAACGAAAACTGAAAGGAGTCGAAGCTAACGAAAAGCCGTATAACGAGTTTTGGGCAAAGATAACTGCCACTCCGAGCGGATTTAAAATCGAGGATAACTGCGCGGGTATTCCTCGCAAAGTAGCCGAAGAGAGCGCGTTTATGCTTGGGCGGCCACTCGGCGAAATAGATGAAGATCTGCACACAGTCGGCATGTACGGCATTGGCATGAAACGCGCAATTTTTAAAATGGGGAAGTCATGCATAGTATATTCAAATCCCTACGAAGAGGAGCAAGCTTTTGAAGTTAAGATATCCCCAGAATGGATGGAAAATGAATTATGGGAGCTACCTATTTCTTATGGAGTGGAGCGTAGTAGTAATTTTGGAACTACACTCAGCGTCGGCGATCTCTACGAGTCCATAGCAAGAAATTTTGACACGGACGATTCCGGTTTCTTAGAGGATTTGGCTGCGGCAATATCGCAATTTTATGCCGTAATCATGGGGAAGGGGTTTGCCGTATTCCTAAATGGAAAATTGATTTCGCCGGTTGATCTAACGCTTCTGTCTCCGATAGGGCTTACAGGCAGCATAGCGCCATATGTTTTTTCGGCAAATATCGATGAAGTCGAAATCGAATTAGTTGTTGGCTTCAGGAGACAGCTTGCGTCTGAAAGCGAGCTTGAGAGAGAAGCCGATCAGCCTAGGTCTAGCGAAGACGCGGGGTGGACGGTAATTTGTAATGATCGAGTCGTACTCTATAACGATAAAGGTCCGTTAACAGGATGGGGACGAGGTAACGTTCCCAAATATCATACGCAGTTCATATCTATTTCCGGAGTGACCATTTTTCGTAGTGCAAAATTGCTTCATCTTCCATTAACCACAACCAAACGAGGGTTAGATACAGATAACAAAGCTTATATGACAGCGCTCGATTATATGATGGAAGGGCTTAAAAAATTCACTGATTATACAAATAGGTGGAAAGGTAGAGAGAACGAAACGACGCCAGCCTTTTCTCAGACCATTTCTGTACCGGCAACGCAGGCCGCCGCGAGCATTTTGCAATCTGATCGCATGTCATCTGTACGTAAATTGGGCTCGAATGTTAATGCAAGGCGATTCATTCCAGATCTTCCTTATCCAGAGGATAAGAATCCGAAACGACGAATTGTTTACACTCGCGCAGTCGCAGAAATTGAGCTGCTCTCAAGCCATTTTTTTCCAGGAACACCGAACACGAACATAGCCCCTTCAGACATCGGCATACGTAGCTTTGAGAAATGCCTTGATATCGCTTTATTGGAAATTAAGAAATGAGCGGAGCAGATATTCCATATCAATTGCGCCCCAATAAACATGTAGAGCGACAACTTTTTTGGGAGCTATTGGAGCATATTGATCGTTTCAATTCTATACGAGACGCTGCCTATATTTCCATGGGAGGACGGTTTCTTGAAGATTTTAAGCAAGTTCATGCAAAATTTGGAGCAAAAAAGCTGTTATCGATCGAAAGCGATTTTGTCGTGCATGAACGGCAAGTTTTTAATAAGCCGATTGGAGCGCTTATTTGCAGGAAAATGACCAGCGGGCAGCTAGTTACGGATTTTGAAAGTATTACTGACGAACTTCAAGCAACAAACTATATCGTTTGGTTAGATTATGCTTCGTCCAAAGATCGCTTAGCGCAGCTAGGTGAGTTCGAATCTCTTGTGAAAAAGTTGGCCCCTGGCGATATTGTAAAAATTACGATGAATGCAAGTTTGCGAACTCTTGGAGAGCTAAAAGCCGGTGAAACTCAAGAGAGTTTTCAGAAACGTGCGTTCATCCGATTAAAAGCTAAGCTTGGTAATTATTTTCCAGCTTCGGCCGGGTTCGATCACACTAAGATTACCGGCGACGGAGTCCCTGAGATTATCATGCTTGCGATTAAAAATGCTGCACTTGATGGAATCAGTAGTTCGTCGAATGTTTCGGTTAAACCTTTAGCTGCTTTTCTATATAACGATGGCTTTCATGATATGCTAACCGTGACTTGCGTACTTCTGGATAAAAGTAAGCAAGATGATTTTATTGGCGCTACGAGATTGGATAATTGGGAATTTGCAGCGTCTGATTGGAGTAAGCCCATAAAGATTTTCATTCCGGATTTGTCATTAAAAGAAAGAGTTACTATCGACGGCAAATTGTTCGGAAAATCTGTCGATGAAATACATAGCGAATTAACTTTCTCATTCGATGAAAATCGTGAAACTTCATTTGATATATTCAAAAATTATGTAACTCATTATCGGCGTTATCCAGGATTCTTCCGAGTTGGAACGTAAATCAGTATCAGTAATAGGGGAGGGCGTTTTTGGTAGTTAGCCGTTCAATTTCTCCAAGAAGGCCACAATCGTTTTTTTTAAAGTGTCAGTGTCGCGTATCTGACATTGCCATATTACGAGAAACTCCCAGCCGATAGACGTAATTAATTCCTGATTGTAGGTATCTCTACGACGATTTTCTTCTAATTTTGGTAGCCAATAATCTAAATTGGATTTAGGCGGTTTGCCTTTCTTGCAGGTATGGTAATGCCAGAAGCACCCGTGAACAAAAATAACCTTCTTCCGGCCAGAAAAAACGAGATCCGGTTTTCCAGGTAGATTTTTTCCGTGTAAACGGTAGCGATAGCCTAAAGAATATACGAGCTTTCGAACAATGAGCTCCGGGGTAGTATTTTTGCCCCGTATCCGTTTCATTATCTCGCTTCGCTTTTCTTTTGATACATGATCTGTCACAGCTCAAGGCCCTCATAGAGTGTGGGATTGAAAATTCTTCCCTGAATCTCTAGCATGGTCGGGCATCGTAACCTATGTACCCTGGTTCTCATTCACGAAACTTGTGATTCGATCGCAATTGCTTCCTCTATCTTTGCCACAATGACTTTGGCGCATCCTTCTTGATCCGGCCAAGTATGCCGAACAGGCCAGCACATCAATTTTTCGCGTAAGAATATTTTCATTTCCCACATTCCTTTTGTTGTAGCAATAAGGTCAAGTATGTTGTTGAAAATATATTCATTTATTGGTATTCCAACATTTGAGGCAACCAATCCAGCGGTCTTGTTGTCGCTTTTTGGGCGATGTTCAAATTCGATAAAACAAAAGTGCCGTCCCTTGTAAAAAATGTTGATGGCCATGGCTCGTCTGAAGATCTTTGTTCTTGAGTCCAGATATGACCATTGCCAATGCTTTGCAGGGGCTGTCAGCGGAATTAGGTACGGATCGTTATTATTACCACGTAGAACTGCTATAACGCCCTTTATCGTATTAAGCGATCTTGTGACATCAGGCAGGATGCCTAATGACGCTTGCAGTCCTTTTTGACGCTCTCGTCTGTTTGTAACTTCAGCGGGTGCGGTACCGGTTTCCCCACTTGTTCCGGCTCCAGTGCTAAGGCTGGACGAATCTTGAGCTGCTAGCGGTTTTAATCCTGTGGAACGGTAATTTGAGAAATCTTTTGGGTTACGAATAATTTCTTTGTCAGCCAAGACGTCGAATCGTTCATTTATTAGCGGAATTTCGATTTGTTGGGTGTATCCATGAGGTGGCGTAAGGCTTTGGAGCGGTTGGTCACCTAGATTTGCTGCTTTCCGTGGGGTTGCCCATGCAGACTTCTTTTCTGCTTGAGGTATATCGGTTTCAGGATTTGCTTGAGCGCCATCATTGTCTCGAGTCACTTCCAATAAATCAAATGGAAAAGCAGATGAGCATTTCAACAGTTCGAAGATAAGATGGCGTGGTGATCCTCCATCCGGATTCGGAATACGCAAGCCTCTTGCGATCCAACGCACTGTTCCTTGAAATGGTAAGCTACATTCAGGGAATTTCGGTTCTCGATTAGTTGATGTGCGCATCAGTGAGTCGTGAATACGATGGGCTCCATTAGCGGCTAAGGGGTTGTGAAGTACACGCCCAATCGTCCAGCCGTCCTCATCAGCAAGCCAGCGTCGCAGGCGTAATAAACAGCGGCGATCTTCATCAAAGAATCCGCTGAGTTCCGGGTTGATCAATTTGGATTGATCATGTCTGTACATACCGTTGAAGGCGGCGTGCGCAAGGTCGGACGATCCCGCATAATAGAATCGGATTGCCTCCGGCATCGGAAGAATGATTCCATGCGGATCGCCCCCATAAGCTATGGACAGACATTGCGTTCCCATTCCTTGCGAGCCGACTTTGTGTGAAAAAGGCGGAATAAGATAACGATTTTTCGATAGTTGATGGTCGCTCCTGACGGTGGAAATAGTCTCGTCAGAAATGACTATATCAGGCAGATTTAACTGCATCCCCTCAACTTTACTCAACAAGTTGCCGCCGTGCCAGTTGGAGCCAATCCGTAGAAACGGGAGTTGCCCTACTCCAATATTGCAGACTTTACGCTGAATTCCATCTTCAGAACTAAGAATCACTTGTACTGTTGGCTCTGAGATATTGTCGTTACGTTCGATTGCACCAAGCCAATTAATACGCCATGGTTTGTCATTAATGGCAAACTCGCGAATTGCGGGGACTTTGATAGGCATTGTAATCCAGTCGCGTTTATTGATGTATCAGTAGCGAATAACGATGTTCAGTCGGGAAAAGCGATGTTATTCACACCGGTATTACTCCCTGAGCCTGAAGGTCTGCATGGTAAGACGATCGAACCATCGGCGCGCTGGCGACTTGTTTAAACCCTAATTCTTTTGCAACTGCGCCGTATTCGTCGAATTGTTCGGGGGTGATGTAGCTTTGAACCGGCAAATGGGCTTTGCTGGGTTGCAGGTATTGGCCTATGGTCAGCATGGAGCAGCCGTGGGCTAATAAATCTTTCATGACTTGATGGACTTCGTCAGGCTGTTCGCCGACGCCGAGCATTAGGCCGGATTTGGTTGGCACTTGCGGTTGGGCTTGGTGAAACTGTTGCAATAAATTCAGCGAGCCTTGGTAGTCGGAACCGGGGCGGACTTGTTTGTACAGCCGGGGCACGGTTTCCAGGTTGTGGTTGAATACGTCGCAGGGGTGTTCGGCTAGTATGGCTACGGCTTTTTCGATGCGTCCGCGAAAGTCGGGCACCAGGATTTCTATTTTGGTGGAAGGCGTTTGCAGGCGGATTTTTTCGATGCACTCGGCAAAGTGTCCGGCGCCGCCGTCCCTTAAATCATCGCGGTCTACCGAGGTGATGACCACGTACTTCAAGGCCATGACCTGTATCGCATCGGCCAGGTGTTGGGGTTCGTCTTTGTCCAGTGCCAGCGGTTTGCCGTGCGCGACATCGCAAAAAGGACAGCGGCGGGTGCATAAATCGCCCATGATCATGAAGGTGGCGGTGCCGTGCTGGAAGCACTCGCCCAGGTTAGGGCAGGCGGCTTCTTCGCACACGGTATGCAGGTTGTTTTCGCGCAGCAGTTGTTTGATGCGGGTGACTTCGTCGCTGGCCGATATTTTTATGCGTATCCATTCGGGTTTGCGCAAGGTCGTTTCGGCAGGTTCCACTTTGATCGGGATTTTTGCCAGTTTTTCGGTGTTGCGCTGGTGGGAGTCGGGCGTGGATCGGGAGGGCGCTTGATAAGTCATTTTTGTAATGCCGTGATGAGTGCTTGGGTAACAGGGATGGCGAGTTCAGCATTGCTGACAGTCACGCCCAGATCGGCCAGTTGGGTTACTTCAAGCCCTGAATAACCGCAGGTATTGATGTGGTCGAAAGGGCGCAAATCCATATGATTGTTAATACTCAGGCCATGATAACTGCAATTTCTTTTAATGCGTAGGCCGATGGAACCGATTTTTTTGTTATCTATGTAAACGCCGGGGGCATCGGCTCGGGCGACCGCGATAATGCCGTGTTGTGCCAAGGCGAAGATCATGGCGTGTTCCAGCGTTGTGACCAGTTGGCGGACGCCGAGATTCAGCCGTTTAATATCGATCAGGGTATAAATGATCAATTGGCCGGGGCCGTGATAGGTGACTTGTCCGCCCCGGTCGGAGCTGACGACCGGGATGTCGCCGGTATTGAGCAGATGCTCGCGCTTGCCGTTTAAGCCCAGCGTATAAACGGAAGGGTGTTCGGTGATCCAGATTTCATCAGCGGTTTCTGCGTCGCGATTTTGGGTGAATCGCTGCATGTCTTGCCAGGTGGATTCATAATCTTGCAAGCCTAAGTTACGTATCGCTACCATTAAGTTGCTGTAGGAGCGGGCCATGCCCGCGATATGAGTGCAGTGATTACAATGTTATGCATCTTCATCGCGGGCATGGCCCGCTCCTACAACGCCATCAAAACATGCGGATGGTCGGTTAAGTCCTGATAAATAGCATCCAGTTGCTGTTTGCTGTGTGCTTCTATGATTACGGTGACGGCGATGTAATTGCCGTCTTTGCTGGGGCGTGTGGTCACGGCGTTTTCGTTAATGTCGGCAACATGGCGACGCACGATTTCTATAACCAGCAGGTCGAGTTCAAGATCGGTCTTGCCCATGGCCTTGATCGGGAATTGGCAGGGGAATTCTAAAAGGGTTTCTTCACTCATGATGCGATTGCTTGTAAGCCTGGAATAATTGATTCATGGTTCGCCATATGGGGCCGGGTTTGCCGTTTGCAATGGTTTCATGATCAAGCTGAACAACCGGTACGATTTCCCGTGTAGAGCTGGTTAACCAAATTTCGCCGGCTGTTTTTAAGGCATCCAATGAAATGATGTCTTCGCTGTAGGGAATGTTGTTTTTCCTGGCGATTTCCAGAATGACGTCGCGGGTTATGCCCGGCAATATTTCGGAGCCTAGCGGAGGCGTAATCAGGATGCCGTCCATGACGGCAAATATATTACTGGCAGCGCCTTCGGTCACGTAGCCGTCTTTAACCAGGATGGCTTCGGCGCAGCCATTTTCTACCGCTTGTTGCCTGAGCAGAATATTGGCCAGCAGCGTGGTGGCTTTAACATTGCACAGTTCCCAGCGGCTGTCGTCAACGCTGATGGCTTTCACGCCGGATTCCAGATTTGCGATTGGTACGATGGTTGAGCACATCGCGAACACCGTCGGTGTAATATTTTCCGGAAAAGCGTGATCTCTTTTGTCGGAAACGCCACGGGTAATTTGCAGGTAAATATATTGATGCAGATTTTTATCCAGCAAAGGCGTCAAAATTTCCAGCCACTGCGCCCGGTCATGCGGATTGGGCACGCGAATCGAGGACAAGCTGTTTTCCAGGCGCTCCATGTGATCCTGAAAGCGAAACAACGAACCCGAGTAGGACGGAATGACTTCATAAATACCGTCGCCAAACAAAAAACCGCGGTCCATAACCGATACTTTCGCATCGGCTAACGGCAGATATTGGCCGTTTAAATAGACGGTTTTATTGTCCATCCGATTTCTCCAGCATCATCATGGCGCTGTCATAGATTCGTTGAAAAATATTTCCCTGCTCTACCGATTTAAGGGCGATCAGGTCTTTGGTGGCGACCACTTCATTTTTAAGGGTGACGTTGACCGTACCCAGTTTTGTGCCTTCTTTAACGGGAGCGGTAATTTTTTTATCGATGTTGATAACGGCTTTTAGGTCGTTGTAATGGCCGCGGGGAATCGTGGCATAAAGGTCTTCGGTCAAGCCAAGTTGCACGTTTTTAGTATCGCCCTTCCAGATTCTGGCTTCGGACAGCGACGTTTTTCCTGCATACAGTTTGTGCGCCTCAAAAAAACGGAAGCCGTAGTTGAGCAGGTTTTGATTTTCGTTAGCTCTGGCGTTGGGGCTGCTTGCACCCATCACCACGGAAATCAGGCGCATGTTGTTTCTTAGTGCGGAAGCGACCAGGCAATAGCCGGCGGCATCGGTAAATCCGGTTTTAATGCCGTCCACTGTCTCGTCACGAGAAAGCAGCTGATTGCGGTTGTGCTGAACGATGTTGTTGAAGGTGAATTCTTTTTGTGAAAACCAGCGATAGTAATCAGGAAATTCCTTGATTAAAGCCTGGCTGAGGATAGCCAGATCGCGGGCGGTGGTGTAATGATTGTCAATGGGTAAGCCGTTGCTGTCTTCAAAATGGCTGTTTTTCATGCCCAGGCGTTCGGCATGTTGATTCATCATGTCGGCAAAAGTGTGTTCATCACCGGCGATATGTTCGGCCAAAGCAACGCTGGCATCGTTGCCGGATTGAATGATGATGCCTTTTAACAGGTCTTCAACTTTAACCTGATTGCCGACTTCAATAAACATGCGCGAGCCGGGCGTTTCCCAGGCTTTTTGGCTGATGGTGACCAGATCGTCTAAATGTAAGTGGCCGTTGCTGATTTCCCGAAACACCACATAAACGGACATGATTTTGGTCAGGCTGGCGGGGGCAAGCTTAACATCGGCGTTGTTTTCTGCCAGTACTTTGCCGGTATCGTAGTTCATTAAAATGTAGCCGCCGGCAGCAATGGTGGGTGCTGCCGGCGTAGTGATTTCGGCGTCTTCTGCGTTTGCCGGGGTCGCGGCAATCAATAAACTAAACAATAATAAAACGGGGAAATTTTTAAAAAGGATCATCGCTCTCTAATGGGGGTGGGCTCAGTAAAACGTAAGTTTATTGTATCATGGAGATTGGTTTTTGATCGGTTTCAGTAACAAATTGGGTTGCTGTTATGCCCAGTTTTGCCAGCTGTATATTCAGCTTGTGGACACTCTCCGGCGATTTGATAGGTCCCATTTGAACCTTATAGAGCGTAGCGCCTTGGTGCGTTGAGGGTAAGATTTCTGGTTGCGGTAATCGGTGGGCGGCAATTTTGTTTTGCAAGTTCAGCGCCTTCTTTTTGGTGCCGAACGTGCCCACTTGCAAATAGACGTTCTTGTCTTGTTTTTGCGCGGCATTTTGCAGTTGCGCTAAGGCTTGTTCGGGCGGTATCGCCTTGATCTCAACGGCTCCTGTTCCGGCCTGTTCAAGATCCAGTTTTTGGGCGGCGGCGTAAGACAGGTCCATTACCCGGTTGCCATGATAAGGGCCTCTGTCGTTGATGCGGACAATAACGCTACGCTGGTTTTCCAGGTTGGTGACGCGAGCGTAAGATGAAATCGGCAATGTTTTGTGAGCGGCGGTCATCGCATACATATCGTATATTTCGCCGGATGCGGTTTTCTTGCCGTGAAAATCGGGACCGTACCATGAGGCTACGCCTTGTTTCAGGTAGCGGACAATGCGGGGGAGTAGGGTTTCTTCTTCAGCGGAGCTGTTGGCGGTATCGGAACTGCCGATGTTTAATCTTGAATGATGTCTGGATGGGGCAGTTGTAACCGATGATGAGTTTGAAATGTCGCTGGTTCTTACTTGTTCGGTGGTACAACTGCATAAAACAAAAATTAGGAGTAACGGTATGATCTTATTCATGGGAATGAGCCTTTTTTATTTAAAATTGATAGGCTTAACTGATAAACGGCCATGGCATATAAAGGACTGTGGTTGTAGCGGGTAATGA
>Ga0208885_100504_pt1 | contig 13978 bp, 20 predicted proteins | sample LakWasMe74_LOW10_2_FD_183902 | JGI IMG/M metagenome (GOLD analysis project Ga0208885, IMG submission 183902) | Freshwater sediment methanotrophic microbial communities from Lake Washington under simulated oxygen tension - Sediment Metagenome... | ecosystem: Environmental > Aquatic > Freshwater >...
GAATCCATACGGTTTATTTGAATCCGGAATACCACTAAACAAAGTCCTCCAAGGAGGCAGGCACCGAAGACAAATCCGCCGCATAAATTTAACCAATGAGGCGACAACTAGATTGACAATTTCCGGGTGCGCCATGATGTATTGAGGATGCCATTTTTAGAATCCAAAGAAACGAAATACGAATTTTGTCGCGGCAGCGCTGATAATAATGTTAACTGCTTCGGGGACTCGAAAAAAAACCAGCATGGACAGGGTCCGAGATTCTAACGATGACCATGCTGTATTGAGGTAGGAGGAAACATTTAACGATGAAAGGAGTTCTTGAGCAGTACCCCAAGAAAATACCAGGGCAGCGAGCTTCGCTTTCCACATAGCCGCTACGTACCACTTAATAAGCTGAGCGGCAAATTTGGTTAGCAGGGTATAAATGCCGACATTTATGAAATCAGATATTTGCTGACCGACCCCAGTGACTGCATTGACTACATCAACAAGAACTGACATGGTTTACCCCAAAAGTATCATTACCGCGATAACAGCAGCTAAAAAAAGAATGATCAATCCGACATAGGAGAGTTGATCGGCATATCGACCTAGATCAATAGTAACTGGTACACCTTTGATGGTGCCGAAATCAAAGGAGGGAAGCTGACCGGTTCCAGCACCCGAAAAGCTAAACATTGATGCTATAGCCGCCTTTACTTCCTGAAATTTAGCTTGGTATTCTGCTCGCGCTAATTCAGCGGCATCATCAGGTATTGAGTCATCGAAATGGTCAAGGCCAGTTTGTGGGACAACTGCATTACCTTGACCTTTTACTAAACCACCCAAACGACTAGCTATCTCACGAACTGTATCTTCCGTGGCTAATCCAGCACTGGAACCGCCCAAAGTCGTGGTGGTCGTCCCGGTGTTATTAGTAACCGATGTTTGCGTGGACGTTGAACCATCACTGTGCGTTATGGTTGTGGTGCTAGTGCTAGTACCCGTCACCGCGGCTGTCGTGGTGGCTGGCGCTTTTGGATGAAGATCAGGCACAACCGGTTTATTATGAACATCCGCACACGTGAAGAATGTCCCAGGACCGCATTTTTCTATTCCTGTAACTCCAGGAGCAGTGACTACAGGAAGCTTAGGGTCACAAGGATAAGAATAGGAGGCATTACAAGCTACACCGGCTTTATAACTCTGTGGGTTATATTGGTCATCAGCGGGTGACTGGCTACCATCAGCTGCTGCTGTAGTGGTGGTGTCTTTCATAATACACGTAGGAACACCGTTAACATATCCGGTGGTTTCAACGGCTGAGGCACCACCAGGGCAATCTTTAGGGTCAGGAGGTAAGAGAGCACATACACGAGGCGGTGAAATTATTGTGCCGTCAGGGCACGTTATATCCTGCGAATGATCAGGCTCTGAACTGCATGGAACTGGAGCAATAACAACAATTCCATTACCACAATCCTTTGCGCCAGGCTTTGGTAAGCAGGTTCCAGAGTCCGCATCCGGAATCTGTAATTGACTGTCACAATGCACTATATCGGAGTTGACACATTGCTGAGTAACGCTGTTAAATTCTTGTTTGGTTATCATGCTTCCGTTAACGGTGTTTGGGCATGAAGGGGGTAACTTACATTCGCCTGTTGAATCCCGGACTGCTGGGGCTGTACAGGCGGGGGCGTTTATGCAATTAGAGCCACTAACGGAGCCGCCATACGGACATGTATTAGTAGTCTGAGGCCATGCCTCAAAATACCCGAGATCGCTGCCCAATGAGTTATGAATCCTGCAATTCACGCCATCGACAGTAACCACATAACCAGCACCTAATGCAGTCTGGGCGTTTTGACACAGACCGGATAATGTGTCGGACACACCGTAATTAGCAGAACTATACGTTGTGATAGCTATAGATGGATACGTATCCGCAATCGATACGCCAGCAAAAAAAAAGGAAAATAAAAAAAGGATTATTCTAAGCATTGTCAATGCCTATGTATTAGAGCCGGTATTTATGCCGACAATAAAAGCAAATACAAATACAACGGACAGCAATACTGTTGTTAACATGGCATTTCACTTTTTGTTGTTGTCATTAATACCGGCATTTTTTGTTACTTACGCAACATGGAGACGATCAAACCTATACCGGTTAATACCGCTACCATGGTGATTACACCGGCAGCAGCTAAACCGAGGTTTGTTTGGCCGAGAGAAAAGGCAGAGGTAATATCCGTCCCTATATCAGCAGACGCGGCACCAGAGACAGCCAATAATCCTGATCCAGCAGCTAATGCGCCTCCAAGTCTTTTTAAAGTAGTTTTTTTATTCATGATTTTTCTCCAAAGTTTAATGAAATGTAAGGCTAGAAAATTTAAAACTCGCCTTGTTGGTTTTTAGGTGCTACGCATTAATTTCACGATAGCTCCTACGGAATGGCCTAGTATGTAGGCCACTATTGTCGACCCAACTATGTATTCAAATAGCTGGGGGTCAAATCCAAAATACTGGTCGAACAATGAACTTAATGTTGGTCCGAGCATTAGTTTTGTGTAATCGTCCGCCGATAAAAGTATTAATCCTGTACATTCGTCCAGCGGGGTATTTGATAACAAGAGTCCCTGTCCGCCTGTAACCGGGCCAGCGGAACCAACAGAATCGGATAAATCAGCAGTCAGGTTAGTGATTTGGGCGCATACGGACATTTTTCCTCCCTCGCTGATTTAATTACGTATCCGTTTATGAACCGGTCTCTTATCACTCGGTTATTAAGTACCCGCTCTTTGAACTCTACGGGCTTTTTTATCAGGCAGGTCATTGAGCGGATTTTCATGGGTTATTGCCTGTCTACGGTTTGTTTGCGGTGTTTGCTGTGTTCGCGTTTGTTGTGCCGGACGGTGTGACCGTCGGCTGTCCCGATACGCCTTTGGGTTTGTCTTTACTTTCTTGTTCTTGTTCTTGTTCTTGTTGGGCTTCCGGGGCCGGACCGTCTATTTTCATGCTGATGGCTGTTAATACGGCTTTGTTCTGTCCGCCCATGTTGATTTCACACAGGATTTCCATTTGACACGGGAAATACAGTTTTCCGGCTTCTACTTCGGCTTTTTTCTGGTCGAACATTTCAAACGGCATTTTGACTTTGATTAGTTCGTTGCCCAGGTTGTTGGGGTTTTTGCCGGTATTGGGTTTGGATACCCAGATGGAGCCGCCTTTGTTGTCTCCATCGATTTCATAACGGGTTAACGATTCTACTTGTCCTCTTATGACTGTTTGCATGTCGCCTAGGAAGCTGTTTTGGGTTAGTTGGGCTGTCATGTTTTTGTTCCTTTGCTGGAAGTTAATGTTATGACCCTTTAAACCGTGGGTCGAACGGGGTTAGTCTTCTATGTCAAGGATAATTTAATAATTGCATTCATTTTAAGGCCTCATAACGACCACGAAGATACCAACCAATAATGTAACCAAGGAAAGAGCCCACAAAAATGGATACAAAAAGCAAGTAGATCGTAAAGTCGTTTAAATGTTCTATTTCAAGAGCGGTTGAAATGTGGTTCATCTGTAAAGCCTTCTTCTTTTGCAAAATTATCTGCGGTGTAATTTATGTCGGTCATTGCTGCTCCGGTTATTGCGTGGTTTTCTTGGAAGTCCGGTTGGATACAAACTCCATATCCGGATTTATCAAAGCTTGTGGCTATCTCAGTAATTGAGTAGGTCATTGAGATTAGCGAAAAGAAGTAGCCCAATATGAAGGGAATCGTTGCGTTTGATATGAGGGTCCATAGTAGTTCTATTAAGCGTCTGCGCTGGCTGTATGTCAGGTTCTGGCCGGGCAGGTGTTGTTTTATGGTGATCATGTGTTGTTTCCTTGTTTTTTGTTTTTTTGTTCTGTTTTGGTTTTAGGCCTGTTGCGGCTGGTTATGGCTGGTTTTATCTAACATATTTGTTGCGCCGTTTTTCTTTTGTTCTTTTTTGGCGAACCCTAAAGGGCCGGGCTTTCCGTTCCAATCGACGTTTAAAGCTGATAACTACGACTAAGCTAAAAATGCTTTTCCGCAAGCTCCAAAGATTTTTAACTAAGTCTTCGTAATTCAGCTTTAATCGCCAATTTCCTCTGCAATCCCTTTCGCTACGGCTGTGCGCTGTTTTCGTTTTGCGCGTTTCGATCCTTTAAAGCGCGTAGCCATGGCCGTTGAGGAAGAGCGCCTCAACGGCCATTTGATAGCGTGTTTTTTGTCTGCGGTTGTACAAGTAATTTTTTTTGCAAGGCAAAAATAATTACTTGACAACTTGGGTACGCTACGTGCTGCAATGTCCGCTTTTTTATTTTCCCGCCCTGCGGGGTTTGTTCGGCTTTCTTGGCTTTTAACATTCGACGCGCTGTTAGCCGCGGCAATTGGCTTGGTATCGACCCCCCGCGCGTAAAAAGACCTCGTACCTCGGTTTTTTCCGCGCAGGGGGGCGAGACGGGGTCGCTTTGCCGCTTCATTGGCGCGCCGCTTGTTTCGCTTGTTTCGCTTTTTCTTGTTTATCTGTCAAATGCGTTAACACTTGACCACGGAGTTCGTCTGACAGTTCTTTCATTGGAACGAGTTGCTTGCGCACGTATAAGGTCATAATGGTTTTGGTCAGTCCGTAAGGACGCATGCCTCTATCCATTGCTTCGATTTCTAATTTCAGGTAATCATCTTGATCCAGCGCGGTTCTGAACAGTCGTTCTTTTTTGTTGTGTTCCGGTAAGCTGCCACGTTCAGGCAGTATCGTTGGATCGGTCATTTATGCGGCTCCTATGAGTGGGGATTGATCGATACGTTCCAGGTCTGTGAGTAAGTTATCTTTATAGTGTTTTCCGGCAGTCAATAGGGCTATGAAGATGTCCCTGTCTTCTGCTATTTGATCTTGTGCTTTTTTTATTTCTCTTATGACTTTTACGTAGTCTATAAAGAGGAAGGTCAAGCCTCGTAGGCTGTCAATGCACTGGTCAAAACAATCATTTATCCGGTTGCTACAATGCCCGGCATCTCGATAATGTTGATGCGCCGGGTTATGGTAATTGGTCAGGTTTTCTTTGAATTTACGATTGGCACTAGCCAATATCATGTGGATAGTTTCTGTTAGGTGATGTGGGGTTATGCTGTAAGGCATGGCTCTAACCCTCCTGTTTTGAAGGTTCTGGAAATTGAAGCTCACGAACTTCATCACCACAACGTTTCCATAAATCAGAAGTCTTTTCTTGCGCATCCCGACATAATTCGCACATATCAGGTAAATCAGATAATAAAAGGCTAATGCCCTGAAGTTTAGCGTCAACAGTTTCCCAGTTTGAAAGTAAGAGACTCTGACAAATTGAGAAATCCTTATAATCAGGGCTAACTTTTTCTCGTATATCAGCTAAATAGCGGGATTGACCATCCTGATAAATCGAAACAATATAGGCTATGGTTTGAATAACTTGGTCTGAAGTTATTAAAATGTTATTCATGACACTTTTCCTTCTTTCAGGTTAGATACCAGGACGACCATGTTGATCATGCGATAACGGCCTACTTTGGCCGTGGGGATGTAGCCTTGATCTATCCAACCACCGACTACGCCTTTGCTTAGGCCTATGGCTTCAGCGAACTTTTCCGGGGTCATGAATGGGATGAAAAACAGCTGGGAGGCGGTTTGTTCTAAGTCTTGTTTGATTTCCGGGCTAGACGCAAATAATGTATCTAATTTGACTGGGTTTTGCTGTTGGTTCATGATTGCACCTTAGCCTTATATGGCTGGTTGTGGCTGGTTTGAAACGATGACTATATATTAGCAAGTAACTAATATTTAGTCAAACTAATATTTAGCAATCAATGAAAGATAGAATTAGAAAACTAAGAGAAAGCCTTGGATTTGACCGGACAATGTTTGAAGCAAAAACAGGCATTAAGGCTAAAACATGGGCAAATGTTGAGAACGGCTTACAAAAAGCCAACGAGGAACACATAAAAGCAATTATTGAAAAATGGCCCGAGTACGCCTATTGGCTTACAACCGGCCAAACCATCCCAGAAGCAGGACAAATCAGCCCAGAGATAGAGGAAACAAGAAAAAATCTGTCAACGGGTACTTAACTGCAAGGCGGGCATTATTAAAATGGGGGGCGGTTAAAACATGACCGGATTAAAGCCGAAAGCAGTATTAAAGCCACTCATGTAAGCCGTTACTTACAGGGAGGCACAGAAGGCCGAACGAGACCAAGGTGGAAAAATGGCAGCAGTAGACATCATAATTACACTAGCGATCATAATTAAGATCATAGACATATTAATTACAAGGTATAAGAAGAAAAACAAAAACATAAAGCCAATCACACCAAAACCATCAAACAATGCCCCTGTAATAATTGTCATCATCATTTTAGTAATAGGATTTGTAGCGACAAACCATAAAGAAACCGACCAAAAACAAAGCCAAGAGATTGCCTCAAGTAACCAAACACAGCAAACCAAATATCCAACAGGGGTTTATATGCAACCGCTGTTAAGCGTAACAACCGGAGTAATAAATCAAATGGGCGACAGGATGACTGAAAATGCAAAACGAGTTCAACAAGAAGCGAAGAGAAGGAAATAATCGATATGGCAAAATTCTTAAACACCAGCGCTACAAACTACTTCCTTGAAGAACTGATAAAAAATGCTAAAGATAGGCTCATATTAATCAGCCCTTTTTTAAAGCTCAACGACAGAATGAAAGAACTTCTAACGGATAAAAACCGCATGAAAATAGACGTTCGAATGGTCTACGGCAAAAGCGAACTTCAACCCGAAGAAATAAACTGGCTAAAGGAGGTTACTTACATTCGAACAAGTTTCTGTAAAAACCTACACGCAAAATGCTATCTAAACGAGGAGCTATGCATTGTAACAAGTCTAAATCTTTACGAGTTCAGCCAGATTAATAATAATGAAATGGGTGTTCTAATTCGTAGATCAGAAGACGCAGAACTATACAAGGATGCATATGAAGAAGCGCAACGAATTATACGAATCAGTGATGAAGTAAGAATATCACTAGAAAAAGTGTCCAACGTAAATAATGAAAAAGTTGAAAGCATAAACTCTGAAAAAATAACAACATCCAAGCTCGCCCAAAAACTAGGAATGAAGAGCACAGCACTTATTGAAGAGCTTAAAAACTCAGGATACCTAGAAGAAAAAGACACTAAAAACTACCTAACGACCAAAGGCAAAGAAGCCGGTGCTGAATTTAAAATGAGTCCCAAATACGGACCTTACTTTATATGGCCGGAGAATTTCACGCATAAATAGGAAAAGCGGCGTTTTCTACTTAAAACAGGTAATCATTTTTCTTGATACAATAAAAACCTGATTACAAAAATAAGGTGACACCATGTTTAAAATCGAAACTGAACAAGAAACTGATAACCGTTGGATAGCCGAAATTGAAGAGTTGCCGGGAGCCATGATTTATGGAGCAACACGTTCCGAAGCTATCGCTAAAGTAGAAGCTTTAGCCTTACGAATTCTAGCAGATCGTCCGGAACATATATTTTTTGATAAAATGAAGCCATGAAAATAAGCGAAATCTTAAAAATATTAAAAGAAGATGGCTGGATTCTGATAAGAACAGCAGGAAGTCACCGACAATTCAAACACACAACAAAACCCGGCAAAGTAACAGTCGCAGGAAAACCCAGCATCGATGTGAACCCCGATATTCTAAACAGCATTTTAAAACAAGCAGGTTTAAAAAAATGAAATACCTAATCATCATCGAAAAAAGCAACAACGGCTTTTGTGCTTATAGCCCAGACATACCCGGATGCATAGCAGCCGCAGAAACCGAAGAAGAAACCAGAACGCTAATGAAAGAAGCTATCGTCTTTCACCTTGAAGGCATGGCCGAAGACGGCGAAGAAATGCCAACAGGCCAAACCATAGCCGAATACGTTGAAATTGCAGCTTAATCAAGTGTAGTAATTTTGTCTCTACGACAAAAGCCGCACTAAGTAGAATCAAGCTCTTATAAAGTAGAGTTTAAAATGACAGGCATTATAAGTTATTGTTATGTAAGACATCATATTTTTACTGTCTGTCTGGGGGACAAGGGGTCGTAGGTTCAAATCCTATCGTCCCGACCAATTGAACACAAGACTTAAACTATTTCTAGCAACGCTCATTTCTGTGCCGATGTCAGTCTGTGGCTGAGCACCGAAGCTGATAAAGGCTCCCCGGAGGTTCATGAAACCGTCGACAAAGATCATGACCGCCTTGAGATTCGCCGCTACCGCTTGAGTCGAGATATTGACGGGTTGTTACAAAAACCCGAATGGCTGGGGTTGCAGGCGGTGGGACGAGTCGCGTCAATCCGATTCATCGGCGACAAAACCACCACCGAGCGCCACTACTACCTGACTTTACTAACCGGTTTGTCTCGTTCGCCGAAACAGTACGCGGCCATTGAGCCATCGAGAATAGCCAGCACTGGGTGCTTGAAGTGCAATTTGGTGAAGAACCCGTAAAGATCATTCTCCGGCCAATCTGGCTTTGATCAGGCGCATGGCACTTAATGTCATTCGACACAATGGACCATCAAAGCATAGCTTGCGCCTTCGCAAAATGCGCGCTTCTATCAACGATGATTACCGGTTTGAACTGATCTTTTGCAAAGAACCAACTTAGCGCGATTACCCTGAACCGAGACCAAGGATGCTGTTCAAGTAATACTTTTGCTGATAGAATCCAACCAGCCTTAAACCATAATAAATTACCCAAATAAGAAGGTAACGCTCATGTCAGAATATATTTCCGAAGCACTCGATATTGCCAATCAAGAAGCTGAACGCGCCAGACAGGCTGCAAACCGTTGTGAAGATTTCTATCAATCCGCCGAACAATCTCGACGAGCCGCCGAACAACAAGCGCAAGCAGCATCCGAACGTGCAGTTCACGCTGATCAGCACGCTCATCAAGCCGCATTAGTTCTCCATCATACTGAAATACATGCTGAAAATGCGGGTAACGCAGCTCAAAGCGCTAATGACAGCGCCCAAATAGCAGCCCAAGCAGCTAGCAAGGCAGAGGATGAAGCGCAACAAGCACGCATCCACGCCGAAACTGCCGCACATGCGGCAACTGAAAGCCAGACGTCTGCACGGACGGCGCAAGATTGTGCAGAGCAAGCCCAGCAACAGGCTGAAAATACCGGTAACTCAGCTCAGAGTGCTAATGACAGCGCCCAAATAGCGGCCCAAGCAGCTAGCAAGTCAGAGGATGAAGCGCAACAAGCACGCATCCACGCCGAAACTGCCACACATGCGGCAACTGAAAGCCAGACTTCTGCACGGACGGCGCAAGATTGTGCCGAGCAAGCCCAACAACAGGCTGAAATTACCGGTAACTCAGCTCAGGATGCAAACGGCAGCGCCCAAACGGCAGCTCAGGCAGCCATTAAGGCAGAGGATGAAGCGCAACAAGCCGCTCGCTTTGCCAGCGAGGCTCAAACATCCGCCTACACGACCGGCCAAGCAGTAAGTCAATCTCAGGAACACGCCGCCCAAGCCGCCCAATTTTGTGAGCAATCGGCCAATCGCGCTCAAGAAATTGAACAACAGCGCAGTGAAGCGCAAACAGAGATCGATAGGATACGGGGTCTTCGTAGTCAGGCCGAGTTTGTATTGTCTCAACTGCAACAAGCGCTTTCGGAAGCCCAAAATGCCCAGCGCTTGGCTGAACAGGCTCGCGATGATGCACAGAGACTGCGTGATGATGCGCAGAAATTACACGAGCAAGCCCAAGAGGCCTCGGCTCGCATTCAGGATCTTTCCCGCAGTGTCGAACAAGCAAAAATCGAGGCTGCCAACGACGCCGAAGATGCGAAAAAATCAATGCTCGATGCCAGAGTTGTATTGTCGCGCGCTTTTGCTGCGGTTAAGTGCTAACACAGTCTCCTTACTTGAACAGCAACCTGTAGGGCGCAATAGCTGCTTTATTGCGTATTGCGCCGTATGATATGCTCGCCATGCAAGGTAACACGTTACGTTATTGCAGCTTTACTGCGTTGATTACGTTTGAAAGTCGAGCAACAAAAAATATTGCCCGATCTACATTACCCTCTCCATTTCAATAGCGGACGTCGGTTGGGCTTCGCGGCGCTCCGCCCAACCGATGCCGCTACTCATTGTTATCAGCAACTCTCGCCCTGACTTTGTAAATCCAATTATCCTAAAAAAAATCATGTGATCCACGAAAAACACGAAAATATTCAAATGAGATATTTGGCGGCAAATACGCACCTGACGAGTGAATGACTAACGCAACAGAACATTTTATTTATTAGCTTTTCGTGGACTAACTGCCGTTTTAGGATTATCCCTTGTTCCGCTTCTCTGCATACGAGCTACGCGATTTTCGAACGTTGCATCCCAATCGTACGAAAAACATCCCCAAACATTTCCTTAGTCAGCCGCTTGGTCTGCACATTGTATCGACTGGTATGATACGAATCGACCAGCACGCGGCCATCCGGCAAGCTATGTTGTGCATTATGGGCAAATTTTGCGCTACCCTGTTTCAGCCCGTAGGCTTTTAATACCGCCTGATGGGCGACCAAACCTAAAGCCAGTATGACCGCCTGCTCCGGCAAGGTTTTTAACTCGGCGGCCAGATAAGCATTGCACTGATTGATTTCGGCATGGGTCGGTTTGTTTTGCGGCGGCAAACATTTAACGGCATTGGTGATACGGCAGTTGTTAAGCGTCAAACCATCGGTCAATGACTCGGATTTTATTTGGTTACTGTAGCCGAACTCGTAAAGCGCCTGATACAGCAGCAGCCCCGCATAATCGCCGGTAAACGGCCTGCCTGTGGCATTGGCTCCATGCATGCCGGGAGCCAATCCGACTATCAGCAATTGGGCGGCGCTGTCGCCAAACGGTGCAACCGGACGCGCATGGTAGTCGGGGTGCTTTCGTTTAACGTCACACAGAAAATCATCCAGGCGTTTACACTGCCTGCAATCTTGATCGAATATTTGTTTGGAATACATGTTTTGTTAAGGTTGAGTTACGCTAATTCTCAAGCTCCAGCCTGGGAATTCGGTTTGAAAGCACTGGTGCTGCGCCAAGGAAAATTTGGCGGGTAGAGTGTAGGGGCGATTTCAATCGCCCCCGGCGGATAAATCCGCCCCTACCCTCTTAACCGTCATGCTATCTTTGGCGCACTACTAGTTTCGCAGTTCCCAATCTGGAGCTTGGGAACCCGCTGATGTTAATTTTTCATAGCTGGAAATGACCCACCTTGTTGCTGTCAGAAACCAGCAACTGCAACTTCTCAAGCCTGGGCAGTTTTTTGATGACGATCTCCCGCTTACTGGCGGAACTGCGGTCATGCCCGGTCTCGACATAAACCAGCTGCTTGGGTTGTCTGCCACGGAAATATTTAGCACCTTGTCTATCGTTATGTTGATTAAAGCGCCGGGCGACATCGATAGTGATGCCGGTATAAAGCGAGTCGTCGCTGCAAAGGATAATATAAACCTGCCAGTTCACTGCGTCACACGATCGTCCCAAAAACCGAACCGACGGCTGCGGTCAGCCCCATAGCCAATGCGCCCCAAAAGGCAACACGAAAAGCGCCTTTAATAATACCCGCCCCACCGCTATAGGCCGCCAACATGCCCAACAAGATTAGAAATAACAACGATGCAGCCGACACCAGTGCGATTAAATCGGCATCCGGCGCAAACAGGACTATCAATAAAGGCAACGCCGCGCCAACAGCAAACGTGGCTGCCGACGTCAGCGCCGCCTGAATGGGTCTTGCTGTGCCTGCTTCCGATATACCCAGTTCGTCGCGGGCATGTGCGCCCAAGGCATCATGATCCATTAATTGTACGGCAACCTGCTCGGCCAATAGCGGATCGATTCCGCGCGAGACATAGATGGCGGCCAACTCCTTTTGCTCATGGTGTCCGTCTTCCTCAAGCTCTTTGCGCTCACGCTTTAAATCGGCCTGTTCGGTATCGGCTTGCGAACTGACCGAGACAAATTCGCCGGCCGCCATCGACATCGCCCCGGCAACCAAGCCTGCAACACCGGCCAACACTATCTCGTTATGCGCGGCATGGGAGGCGGCAATTCCGACGATCAAACTGGCCGTGGATACGATGCCGTCGTTTGCGCCCAATACCGCCGCGCGCAGCCAGCCGATGCGATAAGTTTTGTGTATTTCGTGATGAGACATTGGGTTTCCTTTGTTAAAAATCCGAAAGCGTTTTCGGCGGAATAGCCGCCCGCAACGCATTCAATACCGCAAGCACATCGATAAGTTCCTGGATGATGGCTCCGGCCACCGGCGTCAAATAACCCAGTCCGGCAAACACCATGCCGATCAGACTCAGCATCATACCGCCCACCGCGCTTTGCAGCGCAATTTTACGCATCCGTTCGCCGATATGAAACAGCTCATCGACCTTTAATAACGAGCTATCCATAATCACCGCATCCGCCGATTCGCCGGTGATGTCGCTGTTTCGACCGAAGGCGATGCCGATAGTCGCGGCAGTCAGCGCCGGGGCGTCATTGATGCCGTCGCCCAGAAACACGGTTTTTGCGGCAATAGTTTCATTGCGCACCAACTCCAGTTTCTGTTCGGGACTTTGGCTGAAATAAACATGTTCGATGCCGACTTGCTCAGCCAAAAAACGCACTTCCGATTCCCGGTCGCCGGACACCAGCATCACCTTGTCGAACAAATGGCTGGGCCGCAGATGGTTGATAAATGACGAACTGTCGGTACGCACCTCGTCGCGAAATTGCAAGGTCGCCGCGTAAACATCGTCAACCAGCACTACGCATTCGAGGCCGCCGGTAATGAGCGGCAAGACTTTGGCAACATCCGGATGTTGTTCGGCAAATTTTTTGCGGCTGGTGATCTGAACCTGTTTTCCGGCCACCTTGCCTTGAAGCCCTTCCCCCGGCAACTCGGTGATATTGGTCACGCTTAATAACGATAATCCCGACTTTTCCGCAGCCGCCATGATGGCCCGAGACAGTGGATGTTTGGAATAACGTTCCAGACTGGCGATTAGGATTAACACGTCCTGCTCTTCATAGCCTTGACCGGGAATCAACGCCGTCAGCATGGGACGGCCATAGGTCAGGGTGCCGGTTTTGTCGAAAATCGCCGTGCGGCAGGTGCCGATGGTTTCCAATATGGCCGGATTTTTGATGATGATCTCCCGCCGCGCGGCCAGCGAAATCGAGCTGATCACGGTCACCGGGATGCCGATCAGCAACGGGCACGGCGTGGCGATGACCAGCACCGCCAGGAAACGGACCACATCGCCGCTGACCGCCCAGGCAGTCAACGCAATGATGACGGCCAACGGCGTGTACAGCGCACCCAGCTGGTCGCCAAGCCGCCTGATATTCGGACGATACCGCTCCGACGACTGCATCACCTCCATGATCTTGGCATAGCGTGAATCGACCGCCAGTTTGTCCGCGCGAATGGTCAGCGCCGAGTCGCCGTTAATCGCGCCGGACAGCACTTGCGAACCACTGACTTTCGACATCATATACGGCTCGCCGGTCAGATAAGACTCGTCCATGGTGCCGGAGCCTTCCAGAACCGTGCCGTCAACGGGGCAAATTTCATGCGGCAGTATCAGCAAAGTGTCGCCGATATGAACCTGCCCGGTAGTAATATCGGCCAGTTGATCGGCCGACTTTCGATGCGCGACCGACGGCATGCGCTTGGCCAAGGCCTCAAGCACCGAAGAAGCTTTCCGCACTGCGTAGGATTCCAACACCACGCCGCCGGACAGCATCAGCACCACCAGACTACCGGCCAAGTATTCATCCAGCAACACCGCCGTCACGATGGATAGGCCTGCCAACAAATCGGCGCCCCAATCGCCCCGCCCCAATTTCACGATCAATTGGTAAACCAGCGGAATGCCGCCCAGCGCCAGTACGGCA
>Ga0208885_100509_pt1 | contig 13907 bp, 10 predicted proteins | sample LakWasMe74_LOW10_2_FD_183902 | JGI IMG/M metagenome (GOLD analysis project Ga0208885, IMG submission 183902) | Freshwater sediment methanotrophic microbial communities from Lake Washington under simulated oxygen tension - Sediment Metagenome... | ecosystem: Environmental > Aquatic > Freshwater >...
AGGCCCAGCGGGCAAGCTTCTTGCTCAACAGCCACGTTGATATGGGTGGTGGCAAATTTGGCCAGCGTTGAGGCCGGATTTCCGGTCATGGCTATTAACGGTACGCCCAGTCGCTTAATAATCGGCAATATCGTTAAAACTTCCTCGGTTTCCCCGGAATTCGATAAAGCCAGCACCACATCCTGCCGGGTAATCATACCCAAATCGCCATGACTGGCTTCGCCCGAATGCACAAAAAAAGCCGGCGTTCCGGTACTGGCTAAAGTCGCGGCAATTTTACCGGCAATATGCCCTGATTTACCCATGCCGGTAACCACAACACGACCGTTACAATTGAACATTAACTTACAGGCAAACACAAAATCGTCATTAATCCGGTCGGCCAATGCGGCAATCGCCTGTGTTTCCACCTGAATAACAGCTAAGCCCAGTTTGCGGAGCTTTTCATCATGTAATTTCATTTATCGGTATAAAAATGTGCTTCCAGTCGCCCAAGACATTATGGATTTCGCGTTTCAAACGTGTTTTCCATAAGTTGCGGCAATCTGGAGGGCTTATTAATTTGTATCAATGATAAAGCATTTATGGCTTTATGGGGCAGCTGAATGTAAATTCAGGACGATTTCTGATTATAGTCATGCTGTTCTGCAAACTTGTCGGTTGCTGCAACCAACGCATTAATCATTTCTTTGCCCTGCGCAACATGCCCGGCATTGGGCAATACGATATATTCAGCATTCGGCAATACTTTACGCAGACTGTAACCGGCTTCCATCGGGCAGACAAAATCATGGCGCCCATGAATAATAACCGTTGGAATTTCATCCAAGCCACTGCAGTTATCCAGTATCTGGTTTTCCCCAATAAAATAATGTTGCTTGGCGTAATGCAATTCCATACAGACCTGTTTAACCATTTTCTCCGTCGCATGAGCGTCTTTCGGACTCGGCTGATAATCGTTGCCTAATGATACTTGCGCTCCCCAGGTCATCCACTCCTTGGCGGCCCGTCTTTGTGCTATCTCGTCTTCACCCCACAATACATCGCACAGCCCCTGCACCGGATTGTCCCGCCCCTGTTCCGGGATACTTTCAATCAATCGCTGCCATTGCTCGGGATAAATCTTGCCTGCGCCATCCTTGGCAAACCAGTCCAAATCCTGCTGCCGCGCCAGAAATACCGCGCGAATAATCAAACCCATTACTTTATCTTTATGCTGCTGGGCATACAATAAAGCCAGCGCTCCGCCCCACGAACCACCAAACACCAGCCATTGATCAATAGCCAGCTGATGACGGATACCCTCCATATCATCGATTAAATCCTGGGTGGTATTGTTTTCCAGCTCGCCAAAAGGCAACGACAAGCCGCAGCCGCGTTGATCGAACAGAATAATGCGATAAAGCTTGGGATTAAAAAAACGCCGGTGGTCGGGCTTTGTGCCGGAACACGGTCCACCGTGCAGAAAAATAACAGGAATGCCTTCAGGGTTGCCGCTTTGCTCCACATACACAGCATGTTTACTGCCGGTTTTCAGGAAAAACGTTTGATAAGGCAAAATTTCTGGATAAAGAGTCTTCATGATTTGTAGCGTTAAATTTGATTTGTTTCCCGGCAAGAACCGAAAAAGGAGCTATTTTACCTTGAGCCTTTACCTTGCACCTCTTTTTAATTCTTCAAACATAAAAAAAGGGAGGGGTTTGAAGCCCTCCCTTTTATCGGATCTGTTTTTAAGCGCTTAGCTTAGAAACCAATACCGAGGTAACCGCCAGCCGTCATACCGTCGGTATTTACACCATCAACGCTTCTTCCGGTCAAGTTATAGCGAACATCGGCACCCACTTTAATCGCTTTCCATATAGCATACTCAGCACCTGTACCAAACTGCATACCTGGATTCAATACCGTTACACCATTAGATGGGGGGCTGATTACATTAATGGTCAAACCAAATGGTATAATCCAAGGTCTGAAAGCACTACCTTTCATGAATTTTATTTTTGGAGAGGCGGCCAAGGTAAGCTGAGACACAGTGACTCCCTTGCAGTTTAATGTACCAGCTTGACCAGGAGCAACTGTATCTGTCGCTGCCAAGTTAATAAGAGTACATGCTGGATTTGCTCCAACAGTTCCTGCTGCAGCACCTGGAGCGGCGCCTTTAAAGTCCTTTGCACCGAAATTTCTGTAATCAAACATTAACTCAGCCATCACGTCGGTATTGTCCATCAGACCCCAGACATTATCAGTCAAGCCAAAATCGAACCCGGCCCCTATATACCAGCCATCTTTATTAGTTCGGTCTCCGCCCAATGCGTTTCCAGCGAATTGATTACCTGTCAACAAATCATTTCTTTTAGTGTCATTACGTGCAAAACCACCACGGAAGAATATCAAGTTGTCTTGGCTTTTTTTGCTTTCTTTTGGAGCCGACTTAACCGAGTTCATCCACTGATCCAGTTCCTGAACTTTACTAGCGTCTGCGCTAGAACGAGGACGGTTCGTTTCCGCTCTTAATCTGCTTAATTCAGCCTGCATGGCCTGCATTTGAGCTTCCAATGCGTCCACTTTATTATTTGCCGCTTCTGCAACGCGATCTGCTTTTGAGATAGCCATAGCTTGTGGAGAAACCAATGCACCGGCCATTGTTAATGTTGCTGCCGCAATGCCCAGCGCTAGTTTAGTTTTATTGATCATTTATCCCCCTCATGAGGTTGTTATTTTATAAAAATTTGCTTTCATACAACAAAGCCCATCTTCCGGTGATAATAGTAGCAGCTAAACTAAATCCCTACAAGTTTTAACGCCTTTTTTTTAATATTAATTAATCCTTATTTATCAATGACTATAAAGATATTCCTAATTCGAAATATCTGCTTGTATGCAAAAAACAACAATTTCTCCAACCCATATATTCAAACAACAGTTAAAGATTCTTCCCGCTTCTTTACGGTAAAATAAAACGACTTTGCAGCCGAGCAATAGGGCAAAATTCGCGCCAAGCTAAGAAAATGCGGCTTACCCGCTTGGTTCAAACGATTTTTTAATCACCACTCACGCACCAAGCCAAAACCATATACCATATATATTGGTTTCAATGATTTATGTGAATTTTAGCGAACAGGCGGCTTACTAATAACAAACCAGCCATAGTCGCGGTAGCTATAATTAACTGTTTAGCCCTAACCCACCAACAAGAATATTTATTTTTTGCACTGATTTTTTACCAACACACATGACCAACACCCCGGATATTACCATCATTGGCGGCGGCATTATCGGCCTGTTAACTGCCCGCGAGTTTATTAAAGCTGGCGCTACCGTCACGATTATTGAAAAAAACGAGCTGGGCCAGGAGTCATCCTGGGCGGGCGGCGGCATTTTGCTGCCGCTTTACCCGTGGCGACAACCGGACGCTATCACTCGCTTGGTGCTACAAAGCCTGAAACTCTATCCCGCCTTGGCCTCGCAACTGACTGACGAAACCCTGATAGACCCGGAATGGAATCCCTGCGGTTTACTGATCGTTAAAAATCCAGACCTTACTGCGGCTGTTAATTGGTGCGATGCTAACGCTATTTCATATCGGCCCGCCGGTGCGGATTTTTTTAACATGCTTAATACAGTCCCCGACCAGCCGCTTTGGCTACCCGAGATTGCCCAAGCGCGCAATCCAAGACTGGTTAAATCATTAAAGCAAGACCTGCTTAACAAAGGCGCTACGCTACTGGAACATTGCGAGTTAACCGCCATTAACCTCACTAAAAACCGCATTACCTCAATACAAACCTCATCCGGTCAGTTCGCGGTCAATCAGGTGATTATCACTGCGGGCGCCTGGACCGGTCAGTTGTTTCGGCAGTTCTTTCCCGCTGCCATCGACGATGCTCCGAAAATAGCGCCCGTTAAAGGACAAATGCTGTTATTTGATGCCCAACCGGAAACACTGAGTTACATGGTGCTGGATGGCGATCAATATCTTATTCCACGACGTGACGGTAAGATTCTGGCGGGCAGCACGGTAGAACAGGATGACTTTAATAAGACAACTACGACACAAGCCCGAGACCGGCTGAATGCATTTGCACTAGACTTGTTACCATCACTTAACGGCTGCCCGCTAATTAAACACTGGGCCGGCTTAAGACCGGGCACTGAACACGGCATACCGTATATCGATAAACATCCCGAAATCGACAATTTATGCATTAATGCCGGTCATTTTAGAAACGGCTTGGCGATGGGACCTGCATCGGCGCAACTGCTGGTCGATCTTGTTTTGCAGCGCACGACACAGGTAGCGCCGGAGCCTTATCAACTAAACAGCACACACTGATTTTAATGGGCGGCCGGCCGGTAGCCTCCACTACATGAACTTCTATTAGCCACATTTATGAATCTTTATCCGTTACTACGCCCCCTGTTATTTTCCCTGGACCCTGAAACCGCTCACGAAGTGACACTTAAACTGCTGAACGCGGCCTATATTTCGGGCTTGTCCAAACTCATCTACCCGGAAATTGACCGCAAACCTGTCAACGTCATGAGACTGGATTTTAAAAACCCGGTCGGACTTGCCGCCGGCCTGGATAAAAACGGCGATTATATTAATGCGCTGGCCGCATTGGGTTTCGGCTTTGTCGAAATAGGCACGGTAACGCCGCGCCCGCAACCGGGCAACCCGAAACCGCGCTTGTTCAGGTTGCCTGAGCATCAGGCGATTATCAACCGCATGGGCTTTAACAACCTGGGCATAGACCACCTGCTGACTCAGGTAAAACAAAGCCGTTACTGCGGCATTCTGGGCATTAATATCGGCAAAAATTTCGACACACCGATTGAGAATGCGGCGGACGATTATTTGATCGGCTTGCGCAAGGCTTATACCGCTGCCAGCTACATCACCATTAATATTTCCTCCCCGAACACCAAAAACCTGCGCCAGTTACAGCAGGGCGATGAAATCAAAAGCCTGATTTCCGCCTTAAAAGAAGAACAATTGAAACTGCAACAGGAACACGGAAAATACGTGCCTTTAGCCCTGAAAATCGCGCCCGATCTGACCGACGATGAAATAATCCATATCGCCAAACTGTTGCTGGAGTTTGAAATTGACGGCGTGATTGCAACCAACACCACCATTGCCCGCGACATGATTGCCGACCATCCGCTTGCCAATGAAGCAGGCGGTTTAAGCGGTGCGCCGGTTAAGGAAAAGTCTACGTTGGTCGTGCGTGGATTGGCGGCGGAACTGAATGGCAAGATTCCTATTATTGCGGCAGGCGGGATTTTAACTGCGGACGACGCACAGGAAAAATTAACAGCTGGAGCGAGTCTGGTGCAGATATACAGCGGGCTTATTTATCGCGGCCCACAGTTGATCGAAGATATTGTTAAAAGCTTATGATATAAGACATCCCACCGCGAAAACACGAAGCTCACCTTATTTTTCTTCGTGAACTTCGTGTCTTCGTGGTGAATTGATCCACTTATTCCCCGGCAATCGACATCCGCTCAACCAGTATGGAGCCGGTACGGATATTGCCGCGATAATCGACGTCATTGCCCACGGCAACGATGTTTTTAAGCATGTCTTTCAGGTTACCGGCAATGGTGATTTCCTCAACCGGACACTGGATTTCACCGTTTTCCACCCAGAACCCCGCAGCGCCGCGCGAATAATCGCCGGTCACCATATTGACGCCCTGCCCCATCAGTTCGGTGACCAACAAACCGGTATTCAGTTCTTTTAACAGGCCCTGATAATCAAGCTTGCCCGGATCGATCGTTAAATTATGCACGCCACCGGCATTGCCTGTACTGCGCATTCCCAGCTTGCGGGCGGAATAAGTGCTCAATACATAGCCACGTAAAATACCGCCGCTGACGATATCGCGAGTTTGGGTGGCGACACCTTCGCCGTCATACGCGCCGCTGCCCAAAGCGCCTTTTAAGTAGGGCTGCTCGTGGATGCGGACAAATTCAGGAAAAACTCGGGTATCCAATGCATCCAGCAAAAATGACGATTTGCGATAGAGATTGCCGCCGCTGATTGCGCCGATAAACGAACTTAGCAAACCGGAAGCGGTTTCCGCGCAATACAGCACCGGACACTGCCGCGTGCTGAGGCTGCGAGCCTGCAAACGCCGAAGTGTCCGCTCGGCCGCTTTGTTGCCCACGCTGACTGCGGATTCCAAATCGCGCGCATTTCTTGCCACGGTATACCAGTAATCGCGCTGCATGCTGTCGCCGCGTTGCGCCAATACCGAACAGCTCAAAGAATGGCGGGTTGAGGCATAGCCTTGAAGAAAGCCCAGCGTATTGCCCATCACCCGGATGCCCTGGTGCGTGTCGACCGAAGCGCCTTCGGAATTGCTGATTTCTTCATGATAAGACCGCGCCGCATCTTCGCATTCAATGGCCAAGGCAATAGCCCCGTCAACACCAATATCCCACGGATGATTAAGATCGAGATCGGGAAATTCGGTAGCCAACAGTTCTTTTTCCGGCAGACCTGAATATTGATCTTCGCTGGTGTAGCGAGCAATACTGCATGCCGCGCTGACCGTTTCCTTGATCGAAGCGGGCGACAAATCCGTGGTGCTGGCAGAGCCTTTGCGCTTGCCAAAATAAACGGTCACGCCCAGACCCTGATCGCAATGATGCTCAATGGTTTCGACATCGCCCAGACGCACCGATACGGACAAGCCGTTTTCCTGGCTCAAGCCCGCTTCTGCGGCACTGGCACCTTGTTTAGCGGCCTCGTCCAATATGGACTGAACGGTGTTTTTCAAGCGGTTGATTTGTTCGTGATTTTGCACTGTTTTCTCTAATTCTGTGTAGGTCGGGTTAGCGTAGCGTAACCCGACATAAGTCATTCCGATTGTTGGGTTACGCTACGCTAACCCAACCGACAAACTCCAGCAATGCCGTATCCGTATCTTCAAAATATTTAATTTTCACTGCTCTATCTGCAAAAAGAAATGACGCACTATTTTGATTCGTGATCCTTGAAATCTTGATAAGAATCCCAGGCAAAATAACTGATTAAAGCTACAAAAACTGTAGCAATTAAAAACATGATAATAGTATTAAACATCGATTAACTCCTTTATCAATTTTTTGATAATGCGATACTGGTAAACAATAAATATGCTGATGCCAACTATGGCCAGCAACGCCATAAATAACAACCAGCTTTTAACGACAAGATAGTTTGCTGCCGTCCAGCCGACTAAAGTAATCATGATAGCTACTGCTGCAAAAAGTATTTTTTCATGAAGCGAAAGTTCGGCTTTTATGCTTTCTAACTTTGACATCCATTACACCTAAACACTCGTCCCGCCAACCGTCAACCCGTCAATCTTCAACGTAGGCTGCCCGACGCCGACCGGCACGCTTTGCCCGTCCTTGCCGCAGGAGCCGACGCCGCTATCCAGCGCCAGATCGGTGCCGACCATAGACACCTTGGTTAACACCTCCGGCCCGTTGCCGATCAGCGTCGCGCCTTTGACGGCACGGGTTATTTTGCCGTTTTCGATCAGGTAGGCTTCGCTGGCGGAAAACACAAACTTGCCCGAAGTAATATCGACCTGCCCGCCGCCGAAGTTTTTGGCATACAGGCCTTTTTTTACCGATTTTATGATTTCTTCGGGATCATGCTGTCCCGGCAACATATAGGTATTGGTCATGCGCGGCATCGGCAGATGCGCGTAGGATTCGCGCCGTCCGTTGCCTGTGGAATTAACGCCCATTAGCCGGGCATTGAGCTGGTCCTGCATGTAGCCTTTGAGTATGCCGTTTTCGATCAATACGGTAAGTTCCGTCGGCGTGCCTTCATCATCGATGCTTAACGAACCGCGCCGTCCCGGCAAGGTGCCGTCATCGACTACCGTGCATAAATCGGACGCCACCCGCTCGCCGACGCGACCGCTGAATGCCGAGGTGCCTTTTCGGTTAAAGTCGCCTTCCAGACCGTGACCGATGGCCTCGTGCAGTAAAATGCCCGGCCAACCCGAGCCCAATACGACCGTCATATTACCGGCCGGGGCTTCGACGGCTTCCAGATTAACCAGCGCCTGTCTTACGGCTTCGCGGCCGTATGCCAACGCGGTATCTCCATCGATAAAATAGCGGTAATCGCTACGCCCGCCGCCGCCCATGCTGCCCTGTTCGCGCTGACCGTCTTGCTCGACGATGACGGTGACATTCATCCGCACCAAAGGCCGCACATCGGCAACCAAAGAACCGTCTTGCCTGGCCACCAGAATATGCTCATGGACCCCGACCAGGCTGACGATAACTTCTTCAATCCGGCTGTCCAGTTTGCGCGTTTCGCTGTCTACACGACGCAATAAATCGATTTTCTGCTGGTCTTCCAGCGATTTTAACGGATTTTGCGTAGCGTAATAGTTCGTCCAAGCCGCGGCTTTTGTGGTGACCTTGCAATGCGAAGGATCTGCATCCTGCCCTTGTCGGACGATAGCTTTAACATTATTAGCCGCCTCCATCAGCACCGGCAGCTCAATCCGGTCGCTGTAGGCAAAGCCGGTTTTTTCGCCGAATACCGCTCGCACCCCTGCGCCCTGCTCGATATTATGGCTGCCTTCTTTAATGATGCCGCCTTCCATGACCCAAGATTCGAAATGGCTGGATTGAAAGTAAATATCCGCCGCATCAACCGGCGAGCTGAGCAACCGGTTCATAATCTTTTCAATATCGCCATCCTGAATACCGGCCGGTATTAAGATAGCTTGTCGTGCAAGGTTTAGTATTTCCATCAAAAAATCAATATATAAAGGTTCAAGGTTCAAGGTTCAAGGTTCAAGGTTGAAAGTACAAAACGACGTATCTTTAACCTTTTATCTTGCACCTTACTTATTCTTCTTCCAGCTTATCGCGCAAGGTCTTGAACAATAACTGCAACAGGTCTTCCGCGCCTTCGGCAGACGGAGGCGGCGTACCGTCCTGAGTCGCGCTGCTTTGTTCGGCCGCATTGGCTAAGGTCGCGGTCACCGTTGTTTCTTCGCCTTCTTGTTTCACGGTCAGCAGATAGATGGCCGCATCATCGCTTAAAAAAGCAGTCGCTTTTGCAAAAAAGCTGGTTCTGTCTGCTGTATCCTGAGTAACGTAATAAAGTCCCTTATCACGTTCATGATCGGTTATTTTGATGCCGCTTTGCTTCAACGCCCGGTTTAAGGTGTTCCACGCGTCACCAAAAGACTGTTTGATCACCAGTTGCGTCGGCGTACTCAGGTAAACATCCGAGCCTAAGCCAGTACGGTCTTTTTTCTTCGGAATAGAGCTGTTGTCGACAACGCGCTGCTCCTTGGTCGGACTGCTGTTAGTCACAATTGGCGGACGCTCAAGGGCTTCGGTGTTGCGGTAACGACTTTCTTCCGTGGTTCCGCAGGAAACCAGAAAACCGGTCAGCAATAAAGTTTTAACTATTACGCGCATAGCTTCCTCAAAAAAAACGACGATGGTTCAACGCCGGAAATGCGCCCCGCACCTTTTCCAGACGCTCCAGATCTATTTCAGCGGAAACAAAGCCGCCTCCGGTTTTATAGCAATCCAGCACCACGCCCCACGGATCGATAACCATGCTGTGCCCGAACGTTTTACGGCCATTAAGATGAAAACCGCCCTGATTCGGCGCAATCACATAACACAGGTTTTCCACAGCACGCGCACGCAGCAGCAATTCCCAGTGAGCGGCTCCTGTTTCTGCGGTAAATGCGGACGGAATGACCAGTATTTCCATGTCCATCTTACGGAAAAACTCGGGAAAGCGCAGATCATAACAGACCGCAACCCCCAGCCTGCCGAAAGGCGTATCAATCACCAGCATGTCAGCGCCCGGCTCAATCGAGTCTGATTCCCGGTATACGTCATTGCTGCCCGGAACGCTGACATCGAACAAATGTACTTTATCGTAGCGTGCGACCCGTTCGCCCTGGTCGTTATAAACCAGACAAGCCGCCCGTACTTTATTGCTGTCGTCACCGACTATCGGAATCGTGCCGCCAACCACCCAGACGCCGTATTTTTTAGCGACCGACGCCAAAAAATTCTGGATAGGCCCTGAACCGTCGACTTCCTTCGCTTTGATTTTGTCCAGTTCATGATCGCCCATCAGGGCAAAATTCTCCGGCAAGGCCACCAGTTTTGCGCCCGCTTTAACCGCTTCCGCTATCAGCTTGTCGGCTTCCAGCAAGTTAGCGCTGATATTGGGACTCGATGCCATTTGTATGGCCGCACATCTACTCATATTGTTCTCTCTTTAATTTATAACCACTCAGCCACCAAATACAATGGAACGCAGATGAATATGATCATCGCAGAGTATTCGATGAAAATCTTATTTAATCTTAATTATCCGAGTCATCCGCGTTCTATTTTTCTAACTGCTGCGTAGTTTCTTCTTGCCGTAGCCATGGAAAGTCGGTAATGCCGTTCCAGGTTTTCTGTAACAATCCATCGTTTTTATGCATCGGAATAATTTCTGCATTTCCCCACGCACCTTTTACCAGATATTGGGAACCAAAGAAAAACCCTTCCTGATCTTTACCTGTCAAAGACCGCCCAACCAAGGCCGCTACTTTACCCATAATTGTACCAGCAATAGGCACTGCATCGGCACTTTTAGGTGTGACATCAATAATATGGTCAACCGTTTGACTTACCAGATTGGTGTCCCCGCTGATGGCAATTTTTGCAGGGACGGCATCGACAACCAAATCATGAGTTGATGCGATTCCGCCTGCCAAATCAAAATGCCCCTTGATGCTGTTAAACGTCAATCCTTCTTCATAAATATCACTGAAATCAAGCTGCGCGCGCTTTATCCACTGAGCCAGCGCCAGCATTCCCAGCACCCGGCCGAATCCGGGTTCTATACTTAAAATACGTCCGTTTTTGAGTTTAATATCCAGCCGCCCTTTCAAATCCGCCAACGAAAATTGATACGGCGCCGCGTTCCACTCGACGGTAAAATCAACGGCTGCGCTGGTTTCGGTCAGGTCTTTGGTAATGCCCAGCTGTGCCAGCATTTGCCCGGCGCGAGGCACGTCCAGATGGCCTTGGGTATGCGTGACCGCTTGCCCTCCGTTTACTTGCCAGTCGCCCGACAAAACCAGCTTTTGGTTTTCTCCCGACAGCTCTACGTTCTTAAATCCCATGCCGCCCGGTATACGCTCGGTTTCCAATGACAACCGGCCCAAATCGATCGACTGCCACAGCGTTTTTTGACTGGTGACCGTCAACAAAGGCATAAGCTCCGGCGATACCGCCTGGAGAGGCGAAGCCTGTTTTGCCCCTATTTGCTTTAATGCCGAAAGATCCAATAGTTCCATATCCAGATTGATTCTGTCTGTGCTTGTCATGCCGGACTGTCCCTGCCCGTCCCCCTTCGGGCGCTGCGCGTGCAAATCCGCTCCCGGCGGATTAGTAAAATCAACAGGAATCCGGATTTTTCCCTTTGCGAATGATCCGGCTATAGCCCCGGTCCAATAACTGTCATTATGCTTCAAGGCCAGATCGAAAAGACCTATATCGGTTTTCTTCCACAACGCATGATCGCTATGAATCTTCAGTTCCGTGACGACTGCCAGGGATGGCGGAAGTGTCGCAATCGGTAGGGAACCGATGCGACCACCATCTCCCGCGCCTTGGGCGGCAGCCAAGCCCAACCAGTCTTGCAATGCCAACCGCTCACGATTAATCTCCAGCTTTAATCCTGCTTCCTGCGTCTGGGCGACCTCACCGGCCCCCACCAGGACATGCCCTGAATAGAGAGTCTTCTGCCTGGTATCCAACTGAATAGCCGCTTTCAGTTTATTGTCGTAATTTAGCATCAGCGGTAATAACTGTTTATCGCCTAAGCTAAACGTCAACGACAAAGGTGTTTTTTGTTCCCGCGTCTTAGCCAATGACTCAGGCAAATCGAGTGACACGCCGGACAGCATCGACTCGACAACAAGCTCCGGAGAAATATTTCCGTAAGGCAACTCCAGTTTTAACTGATAATCTGTTGTCCCGGAAGCGATTTTCCACCAGGGCATGTCAAATTGCGCCTGTAGGTCGCTAACCCCGGCGCTACCCTCGACGTTGACGGTGGTTTGACTCTCCGAACTTTTAATGTTGATTTGTATCGGATGACCCAAGGCCGCGGCACGAATGGTGTCGCTATAAACGCCCTGCTCATTGAATTTGAGTTCGCCGTTAATTTTGGCGACCGGCAAATCCAGCGACTTCACCATCAATCGGGCATCTTTCAACTGCGCCATGCCATCGACCTTGGTTGGCGCGCCGTCAACCAAGGGGATTTTAAGATCCAGCGTTACCAGGGTATTTCCTTGCGGGGTAATGGCTTCCAGCAGCGAATCCACCGGCGAGCTCAGCGGTGTCTGCTGCATAAAGGCCAAAACCTGGTCAATGCCGCTTTCAGCCTCGCCCTGGATCAGCAAGTGCTTGCTTTTATTCAACTTCGGAATAGTAACTTCGGCTTGCTTAATGATCACGTTACCGGATTGCCCTTGCAGGACATTAACCTTGAGACTGTCCTGCGAAAACATGACTTCGGCATTCATACCGGTTATGTGAGGCCATTCGGGAGCGTATGACAAATCAAACTGCTCGCCGTTAAATACCGCTTCAAAAACACCCGGCGCACTGTTAAACGGGAAATCGTTCAGGTTACCGTAAACCAACAAGCCGCCGTTGGTCATGCTGCCGCCAACAAAGGCGCTATCCAGCCAGGCAACGACACCTTTCTCCATAATGCCCACCGGCAAATAATGTTTGACCTCGCTTGCGTCTTCGCCGGCAAATGCGCTTTGCAGATCCATAAAAACGGGTTTACCTGTTTTGGGAATATCGATCCGAAACCGGGTTTTGCTCTGAAAACTCAAGGAATCCAGTTCAATCATTGGGCTGGATACAGACCAGGCATCATCCGCCTGCTGCCAGTCGAGCGTGCCTTGAAGACGATTGACCGGCAAAATTTCGCGGAACAGATCCGGCGCTATCAGCCGGGCATCTTTAGTCGCCAGCGTAATAACGCCCTGTTTTTCACTACCTTTTATTTGGCCGGTCAAATTCTCTATGCCGGGAACTGACAACAACGGCGCAACACCGATTTTGGCAAACCTGCCGTTCAGGGCAACCGACTTTGTATCAGGATCGGCGAACAAGGAGAAATTCTCCAGCGTTCCTTGTAGCCGGGCTTGCGCCAGCGTGTTAGCCTGTTCATCCGGCAAGGGGGCAAAGAACTGCGCCAACTCGGACGCTTCCTGCAAGTCCACTCGTTCAACATACAGCGCTAATTTATGCAAAGCAGCATCATCCCTGCGCTGCCCGGAAACGCTGAATACGGCGGCAGGCCATTTTTTAACGGCATCTCTGGGATTATCATGAGTTTCCAGTGAAAAGTCGTTTACATCGAGTTGCCATTGCTTGCCTGCGTCATTGAGTCCCCAGTGAAGGCGGGTTTTCAGCTGTTTAACAGAAAATTCCCGCTTATCCTGCCGAACCAGCGTCATCTGTTGAATTTGCGCCGCGACATCCATTGACGTCAGCTGCGCTTGCCGCCAATCGCCCCAGATTTTAAAGTCGCCGGTGCCGGCATTGATATGTATTCGATCCCCGACTGAAGCTTGCCCGAGCGCGGCCAATTCAGGCAATAAAACGGCTTGTCCCTCTATATAAACGCGACCCTCAATAGTTGAAGGCTCAAAAACATTGCCTTTAAAATCCATGGATACTCTTAATGTGTTGCCGACTTTTTTCGGCAACTTCATCAGCATATTGAGCCGATGATGCTCGCCCTGATTGCTGATCGCCAGATCCACCCCATTAAACAACAGCGGACGAGCACTGCTTGCTTCATCCTGCCAGATAATTTCGCTTTG
>Ga0208885_100564_pt1 | contig 13182 bp, 13 predicted proteins | sample LakWasMe74_LOW10_2_FD_183902 | JGI IMG/M metagenome (GOLD analysis project Ga0208885, IMG submission 183902) | Freshwater sediment methanotrophic microbial communities from Lake Washington under simulated oxygen tension - Sediment Metagenome... | ecosystem: Environmental > Aquatic > Freshwater >...
CGTCGGCATTGACTTCGTTCTCGATAAACCAGTTTCCGGCGCAAGAAAACCAACGGGTTCGCTGGCTGCCCTTGCTGTCTATTTTAAACTCGCGGTTATTAAAGCCCTGTTCCTTGCTTTGCAGCTGCGACCACAAATCGCCCATTTCCTCGCGCAGCAAGCGCAAAAAATAAGCTGCCGGCTCGCCTTTATCAAGATCGCTGACCAGCGCTTTGTAGTTATGATTATCCAGGATAACCCGGTCCTGATCGTCAATGACAACCATGGCGATGGGCGATGAATTGATGACCGACTCGATCAATAATTTTTGGTTGATGACCTTTTTTTCGGATTCGTAGGACTGGGTAATATCCCTGTGCATGCCGATGTAATGAGTGATCGCCCCGGTTTCGTTTAACATCGGCGCAATGGTCAAATCGGACAGATAACGCTGGCCGGATTTATGCCGGTTGCACAAGGTGCCGCGCCATATTTTCTTGCTGCTGATGGTGCGCCATAAATCGTGATACACCTCTTTAGGGGTGTGCTTGTCCGATAATAAGGATTCGTTTTCGCCCAGAATATCTTCAGGCCGGTAGCCGGTGACCCGGCAAAATTCTTGATTAACATAAAGAATTTTGGCTTTCTTATCGGTAATGGAAATGGCTATCGGCACCTGTTCAACCGTTTCGGCAAACAAGCTGTACAGCATCTTGTCGCCATAGCCTTCACCGAATAAATCAGGTGCAAGTTCGCCGATGACGTTCGCTATGTTGGTATGCGTTTGTAAAAATCGCAATGAAGTTTTTTTCATAAGTGTTTAGCAGAGTGTAAGAGGGCTATAAAATTACTTAAGCAAATATGGAGCCAACATCAATGCGCAGGGAAACGAGGTAACAGACGGTTATTGCGCAGCGGGCTTGGCAAGCCGCGCCTTAACGGAGGGCGAGCCGGAGCATGTCAGTTAAGCGTCGAATTTCAGTGCGGCGGTCAGGCGCACGGTCCGTCCTACCGGCTAAAGTTCATTGTTATATAAAGCTTGCTTTGAACTCAGGAACAACAGCATCCGGCTAGCGAATAACAATTCGAGAGGCATTGTAGGGTTTGCGACACAGATATTTTTATCGATGTCGGTATGTATTACTTCCAACAGACTTTATGCACTGCTTTGGGATGTTTTACAGGATATTTGACCGATAAATGTGCTGTGCCTGTAATTGGCATAATTGATGCTTTGAGTCTGATAAACAGCATCGCCTTTAAAACAGCCTGGACAACACAGTGAGTGAATATCTTCTTCTTTTATTAGGCACGGCTCTGGTCAACAACGTGGTTCTGGTTAAATTTCTCGGGCTGTGTCCGTTTATGGGCGTCTCGAAAAAACTGGATTCGGCATTGAGCATGGGCTTGGCAACCACGTTTGTACTGACGTTGGCGGCGATGACCAGTTGGATGCTGGAGCACTTTATCCTGGCGCCTTTTAATATCCAGTTTTTGCGCATACTCGCTTTTATTCTGGTGATTGCCGCCGTGGTGCAATTCACCGAAATGGTCGTGCATAAAACGAGCCCGGTGTTGTATCAGATACTGGGGATTTTCCTGCCGCTGATTACCACCAATTGCGCGGTGTTGGGCGTGGCCTTACTCAATGTGCAAGAACAATACGGCTTTATGCAGAGCATGATTTTCGGTTTCGGGTCCGCGCTTGGTTTTACGCTGGTGATGGTGTTATTTGCCGGTTTGCGCGAGCGCTTGGCGTTAATGGCCGTTCCGACCTTATTTGCCGGTACGCCGATCGCGTTCATTACCGCCGGGATTTTATCGCTGGCATTTATGGGTTTTGCAGGGCTTTACAGCAAATGATTTACAGGAAATAAACCATGTATGTTTTATCCGCCATTGTAAGTTTAACCTTGTTAGGGCTGTTTCTAGGCTTGCTGCTGGGTATTGCCGGCAAGTATTTAAAAGTTGAAAGCAGCCCGATTGTCGATGAACTGGAAGCCTTGCTGCCCGGTTCGCAATGCGGCCAATGCGGTTTTCCCGGTTGCAGGCCGGCCGCCGAAGCGCTGGCCGACGGCAATGCGCCTGCCACGATGTGCCCTCCGGGCGGTAGCGCGCTGGCTGAGCAAATCGCCGCTTTATTGGGCCTGGACCTGGATTTAAGCGACGTCAAAGAACCCGAGTTACTGGTCGCCCGAGTCAGCGAAGACACCTGCACCGGTTGTACCCGTTGCTTTAAAGTCTGTCCTACCGACGCCATTGTCGGCGCGCCCAAGCAAATTCACGCGGTCGTTGCCGATGCCTGCATCGCCTGCAAGAAGTGTGTCGAAGTATGCCCGACCGAATGCCTGCAAATGCACCCGATCGAAGTGACTTTGCGTAACTGGCGCTGGGCCAAGCCCCTGAATGTTCCCGTGCAATCGATGGGAACAGGGAGTAATGCTATATGTTAAGTTTTTTTAAAAAACCGCGTTTTCGCGGCGGCGTCCATGCCGAAGAGCACAAAACCGCGACCGCGGCACTGCCGATAGCCGACAACTTTCCGCTGCCGAAAAAGTTGTATATTCCGTTGCAACAGCATGTCGGCAAGCCCGCAGAGCCGTTGATTATGGTCGGCGAAAAAGTGCTGAAAGGACAGTTGCTGGCGTACAGTCAAGGCCTGATTTCCGCGCCGGTGCATGCGCCCAGTTCGGGAGTTATCGTCGACGTTAACGATTATCCTGCACCGCATCCGTCGGCCTTGCCTATTCGCATGATCGTGCTGGAAACCGACGGTAAAGACGAATGGGTAAAAACACAGACTGTCGATGATCCGTTCCAGCTAAATCCTGAAGAAATCAGCTTGCGTGTCGGCGCGGCAGGTATTGTCGGCTTGGGCGGCGCGACCTTTCCGACCGCGGTCAAGCTCAATATGGGCCGTGAAAATCATGTCGATACGCTGATTATAAACGGCTCGGAATGCGAGCCTTATTTATGCTGCGACGACCGGCTGATGCAGGAACGCGCCGTGGAGATTATCGACGGCGTGCGTTTGATGCTGCACGGCATGACAAATTCGTCGGGAACGAATTTGCATTTACCCGAAGGGGGCCGGGCAGGACAGCCCGGCATGAAAACCGAGCGGGCGGTGGTGGCGATTGAAGACAACAAGCCGCAGGCTTACCTTGCGATGCTGGCCGCCGCCGAACCGTATCCGACGGTTAGCGTCATACAAATTCCCACCCGCTACCCGATGGGCTGGGACCGGCAATTGATCGGTTATGTAACCGGCAAAGAAGTCCCGGTAGGCTGTCGTTCGTCGGAAGTCGGCGTGACCATCCATAATGTCGGCACCGCTTATGCCGTGCATAAAGCCATTCGCTATGGGCAGCCTTTGCTTGGCCGCGTGGTTACCGTAGCGGGCGGCGCAGTGAAACGCCCGATGAATGTCGAAGTGCCTTTCGGCACGTTAATCTCCGAACTGTTCGAGTTTTGCGAGGTGGATAAAGCACAAACCGCGCGCATCATCATGGGCGGCCCGATGATGGGCGATTCCCTGCCGCATGTCGGCTTACCGACCGTTAAAGCCACCAGCGGCATTCTGGCCTTAACCCAAAGCGAACTTAAAAACACCGACGAACAACCCTGTATCCGTTGCGCCAGTTGCGTCAGCGTTTGCCCGGCGGGACTTCGACCTTTGGATATGGCGAACAACATCCGCATTAACCAGCTGGATGCGGCGGTGGATTTAGGCTTGAAAGACTGCATCAGCTGCGGTTGCTGCTCTTATATCTGCCCGTCCAATATTCCGCTGGTGCAGTATTTTAAATACGCATCGGGTGAAGTGGTGGCCAGACAGCAGGCGCAACATAAATCCGAGCAAACCAAGCGATTGATCGATGCGCGCAATGCCCGCATGGAGCGCATCGCCCGGCAACAACGCGAAGACGAGCTGGTCCGGATAGCGGCTAAGGCGGAGCGGGAACGGCTGAAAGCCGAGCAGGAGGCTTTGGTATGATGGCGCATATGAAACCGAGCAGCGGCGCGCATGTCGGCGCCAACAACAGTGTCAGCCATATCATGTGGCAAGTCATGCTGGCGCTATCTCCGGCGACGGCGTTCGGGTTGTTGTGTTTCGGCTGGCCTGCGTTGAACCTGTTTGTTATTACCGTGTTGTCGGCGGTGGCTTTCGAAGCCTTTTGCTTGCGCCTCAAGGGCAGGGCGGCTAAACCCGTGATTATGGACGGCTCTGCGGTGCTGACCGGCTGGTTGCTGGCCATGACGCTGCCGCCTTGGGCGCCGTGGTGGATCGGCGTGGTCGGTTCCGGCTTGGCGATTATTTTAGGCAAACAGGTTTACGGCGGCTTGGGGCAGAATCTGTTTAATCCGGCGATGTTGGCGCGAGTCGCATTGCTGATTTCATTTCCTATCGAAATGACCACTTGGGCGAACGTGTCGCCGTTGTTTTTTTCGCATTCGCCGGGGCTGGTCGAAAGCTGGCACATTACTTTTTCAGGCTTGGACAATATCGACGCAGGCACCGGCGCGACCACGTTGGGCTTTATCAAAACCGAATTCTCCCAGAACCGTTTATTGACCGACATCCTTAAAGATTATTCGGGTTTTCTTAGCTTTGTCGGTTGGTCGCGCGGCAGTTTGGGCGAAACTTCGACATTATTGCTGGGCTTGGGCGGCATCTGGCTGATCCGCCGGAACATCATTCAATGGCAGATTCCGGCGTCCTTATTGCTGACCGTTGCACTGCTGGCCGGATTCTTTCATGCCGTGGACAGCGAACATTATGCCGGTCCGCTGCTGCATTTGAATTCGGGCGCGTTGATGTGCGTGGCGTTTTTCATTGCCACCGATTATGTTACCTCGCCGAATACGCCTACTGGGCAATTGGTGTTCGGCGCGGGTTGCGGATTGTTGATTTTCGTTATTCGGACTTGGGGCGCGTATCCGGAGGGCGCGGGGTTTGCGGTGCTGTTGATGAATTCGGCGACGCCGTTGATCGATCATTACATTAAGCCCCGAATCTATGGACGCGACCGTAAAGGCAAGCCGCTTGAGATACCGAAATCGTAGAAAAATTCACCGCGAAGACACGAAGAACACGAAGGATGTAGGCCGGAATGTTATACGTTGTCTCGTTCCCACGGGCTCCGTGGGAATGCAGCCAAGGCGCGCTGCGCCGCGAGTCACGATCAGCGTCTGGCGTATACGGGACGCAGCGCGTCCTGCACTGCATTCCCACGCGGCGCGTGGGAATGAGATGTTTATATTTTATAGTTCCCACGCTCCGGCGTGGGAATTCATCCAGCAACGCTCCGGCGTTGCGTGACGCTGGAGCGTCACAGACTGCATTCCCACGCCGGAGCGTGGGAACGATAAGAATCTTGAACAGAGCGTAAGCCATGAAACTTGACCCCGCCACCATCGAACGCCTGAAACAAAAAATCGCCGCTTCTCGGGAATTCCTGAAAAACTGGCTGGAGCCTTCAAACTTGGCCCAACTCCGGCCCAAACTGGAATTTCAAACCGGCGTCTTGGCAGGATTCGCTTTAATTGCCAGCGTACTGCTGGGCGTGACCAATTGCAGCACCGAAGGCACGATCCAGCGCCGACTCGATGAAGATTTAAAAAAATCCCTTGAAGAAGTGGTACCCGCCGCCCTTTACGACAACGACATGCTGCAAGACACGCTGACCATTCCGTCCGCCGAATACAATATCGGCGCAAAAGAAACCACTGTTTACATCGCCAAGAAGTCCGGCCAAGTCAGCGCCGTGTGCTTTAAATTTACCGCGCCCGACGGTTATTCCGGGGCCATTAATATGATCATGGGCATAGACCGTAACGCTAATATTTTAGGCGTGCGCGTACTCAGTCACAAAGAAACGCCGGGTTTGGGCGACAAAATCGAAGTCGCAAAGTCTGATTGGATACTGAACTTTGTCGGTCGCTCGTTGGATAACTTAGCGCCTGCAAAATGGGCGGTTAAAAAAGACGGCGGCGAATTCGACCAGTTCGCCGGCGCGACCATCACCCCGCGCAAGTCGGTGCAGGCCATTTACCGCGGCTTGCAGTTATTCAAAGCGCATCAAGAACAACTGGTCAATCCTTGAGGAGTACGCCCATGTTTTTATCGGAAACCTACCGCAAAATCGCCGCCGACGGTATTTGGAACAACAACATCGTGTTCGGGCAAAACCTGGCGCTTTGCCCGTTACTCGCGGTGACCGGAACCGCCACCAACGGCTTGGGCATGGGTCTTGCCACGCTGGTGGTTATTATCGCGTCCAACGGCCTCATTTCAGTGGCGCGTCATTTAATCCCCAGCGAAATCCGTATCCCGATTTTCGTGTTGTTAATCGCCGCGCTGGTGACCTTGGTTGATATTTTAATGAATGCCTGGGCGCATGAACTCTATAAGGTATTGGGCTTGTTCATTGCGTTAATCGTTACCAACTGCGCCTTATTAGGCCGCGCCGAAGCCTTCGCGTCCAAGCAGCCGGTAAGACATGCGCTGTGGGACGGCTTGATGATGGGCTTGGGTTTTCTGATCGTGCTGGTCGCGCTCGGCGCGGCACGGGAAATCAGCGCGTCGGGCACGCTGTTCGCCAATGCCTCAGTGTTGCTCGGCGAATCGTTCAAGTTTTTAGAAGTCACCGTAATTCCCAATTACAAAGGCTTTTTATTGATGGCGTTGCCGCCCGGCGGATTCATCATGCTGGCTTTTTTGATTGTCGGCAAACGCTTGATAGACCAAAAACTGGCAACAAGAAAAGTACCGGTACCCGTATTAACCCCCGTTATTGCCGAGGAGGAATCATGAACGTCGGCGTTTGTTACGCAGAATCGGATAGGCAGCTATGGATGCGTCTGGAAGTGCCGGATGACAGCACTATAGAAGAAACCATCAACCTGTCCGGCGTGTTAAAGCTCTATCCCGAGATAAACCTGACCAGCCAGAAAGTGGGCATATTCGGCAAAATCGCGCCGCTGGATACTGCGGTAAAGGATGGGGACAGGGTTGAAATTTATCGCCAAATAACCGCCGATCCGCAGATGGTGCAGCGGCGGAGGCGTTAGTGGTGTTTGCTACGTGGCTGATTGCTCGGCAACAGCTCCGGCATTCATGCAGTCGTGGCGCTAATCAGCCTTACAGCTTTGACAACCTTCATGATCGACTTAACAGAGAATAAAATAATGAACAACGAATATAAATCAATCGTAGATGAATTTCAGATTAAACTTACACAATTGCAGGAAGATAGTAAGAAAGACAGCGATAATCCGGAATTATTAACTAAACATGAGAAAACATGTCTTTTTGAGAAGTGGCAAAAAATAGGTAAGTTGCTGATGGATTTTGAAGATATAGATAATGAACCAGAAATGACAGAGGCGGATCAATTAGCCAAAAATAGGAAAATTTTTGAAAGTTTGAAACGTAAACAGGAAAAAGAGCATTGAAATGATCTAGGCAATGAGTTTTCGTTAGTTCCCACGCTCCTTGGAAGTTCGGTATTAGACGCTCTAGCGTCCTGTTTCGCGAAGCTACGACTTGGATGCAGGCGTTAAGTAAGTTGGGCAACATTTCTTGTTGCCCAACATTTTGCGCATGTTGATGTCGGGCATAAACAGCATGCTCGACCTACCTAGCTATCTCCATTTGAGAGTCGATTAACCACCTTTCGGTCCTGCAAGCCACCAAATTATCAGACCGACAACGGGCAGCAGTAAAACCAAAATTACCCATAAAACTTGCGATCCAGTTGTGGTGCCACTTTTTACGATGTTAATAATGGCCCAGATGTCCAGAACAAGCACGATAAAACCTAGCAAACCGCCGACTTGAATATCCATACGTCCTCCTAACAGGTTCGTGTTTAATAAATAAACTATTTTGCCTCATCAGTTTTAGACTTTACGCTATAAAAAATAGATGGTTCTGTACGGTAACGCTCATTGCACAGCTTGCATCATTCGTCATATTTCGCTAGTTCCCATCCAGCTTGGGAATTCAGTTTTGGAAGCTCTAGCTTCCCGTCTCGCGAAGCTGGAGCTTCGCTTTCTGGGGTTCCCAATCTGGAGATTGGGAACCAGTGCAATTACGTCTTTTATTTGTAAATCTCTTTACGATGACCAATCTCGATAACCAAGATAATCAGCTCGCTATCTTCAATGCGACATAGCAACCGAAAGTCTCCTACCCGATAGCGCCACAAGCCGGAAAGCTTGCCTTGCAAGGCTTTGCCGGTTAAGCGGGGATTGTCGGTAGTTTGTAGTCGATCAAGGAGAAACGACGTAATTCTTTTTTGTAGGGGCTTGTCGAGTTCCTGCAAATCCCGTTTGGCATCATCAGAAAGCTTAACTGTCCAAGCCAAGCTCTTTTACCACGTCGTTTAAGTTGTGAGATATTTTGCCGCCGTCAAGGTAACGCTGATAAGCGTCATCGGCTTTTTTAGCGTCTTGGCAATCTTCCAGATGCTCAAGCAGTACATTCTTAACCAGTTGCGCAGGGCTAATATGTTCCTGCTCTACTAATTGATTTAACAGGGTTTCTGTTTCATCGTCCAATTCTAATGTCATCATCTGCTTTTCTCCCTTGAGTTAAGTAGGTGCGCTAATTCCCAAGCTCCAGCTTGGGAATTCAGTTTTGGAAGCTCCAGCTTCCCGCCTCGCGAAGCTGGAGCTTCGCCTTCTGGGTTCCCAATCTGGAGATTGGGAACCAGCGTAAGCTATGGTGAATTATCTATAGACGAGTTCACCTTGCGGGTTGCCTGCTTGCCAGAGTCAATCTTATTTTCCATTTGAGTCAATATTTGTACTAATTTTGATAGATAATCTAACTGACGGGCTTCTAGTTCATTTACATTGACATTTTGATCTTCCTGCTCCTTTTGTAGCTTTTCCGTGAGTTGCTTTAGCTCATAAATATTAGATGATATTGGACTAGCATTTGATCTGGTTTCGCTAATTAATTTATCTAGTGAAACTCCACTAGACTCATTGCCTGATCTTGTTTCAATTATTGCCCATACAGATAAAGCAGCCGATATAACGATTGCCCAAGTAGCCACACGAATACTTTCTCTTGCTTGGTAAATACTTTTCTTTGCATCCTCACTTGATTCAGCTGATGCATTTAGTAATAAGTTACTCTTTTCATTCAAGAGTCGTGCTTGTTCAATTTCTGCCTCAGTCAAAGAAGTAAGCTTCTCTAGTTGAGCACATGCATTGCTTAAATGGGCGTTAGTTTCATGAATTGGATTTTGAATGACTGGAATACGAGGAATTTCTATAGAAACTATATCGTTAATTTGAGAACCTAGGTTGTTAAGGGCAACGCTGTTTTTCAGGAGAGGATCACGCCATTTTTTTGCTATGTTTGAGTACTGATCGATTAACTTTTTACTTTGTACCCTATTTGCCTCTAGGCTTGCATTAACTAACCTTCTTAAATGTTCTTTTGATGTTTCATTCTCAAATTGTTCTCTCAGAACCTTATTTCTTTCAATTAAGGATTCTTTGTTTTCCTCATCATTTGATATGTACGGAATGAGGTTAGCTATTTCAAGATCAATGTACGTTTTAGCTATTTTCTCCAACTCCTCATCTGTTAAGTCACTGATGTTTTTTATTTGTTCTCCTAATTTATATGCCTCGCTTTTGTTAGCAATTGTTAAATCATGCTTTCTTCCTAGAAGAAACACGAACTCTTCCATGAAAGTTCTTATATCCCCATCTTTCAAAGCTTTGATTTCTCGAGCTGCTTTCATCGCAGACAGATGCCAATTATCGAAAAGCATCTTTCCTAATGAATTCACTTCAATTTCAATAGGGGTGGGTAGTTTTAGTGTGAATGTCACCGTTAACTCCTGAAATGACAACGCTTAGCGTGATATATGACTTCAATTAATAAAAAACAAATTTGCCCTATATTTTGAATGAGACAATATAATTTATTGTTTATATTATATTAATTCTAAGTTAATCGGGCGTGCTACACAAACAAAAACGCCGCTTCCCGTACTTTCTTCTCATGTTACTCTATACTACGCCGTCCAAATGCCCATAAGCCGGTAACGTTTCCAGTCGTTTATCTTCCAGCGGCTTACCTACCGTAAAATGATAAAGACTTTGGAATTTATCGTCCTTGATCCCCAAAATCTCATGCACGCTGTCATCAAAATAACAGCCGATACCGGTGCCGCGAAGGCCTGCTGCTTCGGCTTCCAGATAGAGCGTTTGGCCTATCAGGCCGCATTCCCAGAACAAGCGGCGGTATTGCCACGGCGCTGATTCGATGGTTTCGCCGAATTCCGCAACCATGCCCAGGCTGAACGCGCTGTCGCTGGCGATAGGTTGATGGCAGGACAGCGTTTTGGCAACCTGTCTGCAATCTCCTGAATGCAGATGATAAAGCGGTAAAGCTTCGGATACTTTCTGCCAGTCGAAATCAGCCAAGGTTGCGGCTTGCAATTTTTCCAGTGCATCAAGTTCTCTCGGTAGCGCATAGATGCCGGGTGCCAAGCCTTCAACGCGATGGACGAAAATAAACAGGTGGATTTTCGGCGGCCAGCGCCATAGTTCGAATGCGGCTGCGGTCGGCATAACGGCGGCCAGCATCCGGTAAAAATCAGTCTGCGGTATCGGCGGCATTTTGCCGTCAAATTGTTGTGCGCTGCGGCGCTGGCGGATGATTTGCGTTGCCGTTTTCGTGCAGGAGGATTTTATAATCGGCTGTCGTACTGCCAGACGCTCAGGTTCTTCAGTTCGCGGCTTGTTTGCGGCGGTTGCGACTTCATCAATGACCGGCCACTTATACATATGATAAGCGCGAAGGCTGTCGGCTTTGCCGGACCAAGCACCTGATTGCGCGGCTTTGAGCAGGGCCTTGATGTCTAATGGCATATCATCTGTATGCGTATGAATCCGACAAACAATATCGGGGGATTCATGTTCCTGCTTTTTAAAATCATCCCGATCAAGCCCTAACAGTTTGGCGATGTCGTCATCCGACCATTCGGCCTGCAATTCAACCGACCAGCCCAGCGTCGCCGCCGCGTATCGTAATGCGCCCAAGGCATGGCCTATGTCATGTTGGCAATAACGAAAAGCCCTCTCGCCGTATTTCCAGGCTTCCCGCCAATGGACTGAAGACAAGCCGATCAATATGCCGGAATCGGCAAAATTGTTGGAAAACCGACAACGCTGTTCAAGGCTATGGTCGTGACTGACATAGTGGTAAACCCCGGAATTGATAAAGCTATTACCGGTGCTGATCAGGTAAGCTTCGGTCGGGTGCAGGTTGCCGCTGGAAGGATTGCAGCGCAATGCCCAACGGCTGGGACCGAATTGTTTCCATGCCGACAGGCCGAAGGCTAATTCCAGCAATAATCCGGCATTAGCCAGGTCTAACGGTTTTGCGGGTATTGTTTCCGGGTTGTCCAGGTCGGCAAACAACGGTTCGAGTTTGGTTCCTGGTTGGGGCAGCGTGACAATCTCGCAACCGGAAAAGTGCCGGAATTGGTCGGGTTGGTCTTCCCAGTCGATGGATTCCGGGCCTTTTGCGTATCGCTCCAGGCTGTGCTTGGTGCGATTGTGGTAGTTTAGAACGGTTTGTTTGTTCATAATGCCTCAAATATAAGGAGGAGTCCTCCTTTACCAAAATGGTCAGCTGTTCGGAAAAATACTCATAATCCAGCTAAAAACGCGGAATAAGAAAACAGTTTCCGCAAAAAACGCGACAAGATTTTACAGTGTCGTTGCTATTGCCCCGCCTGAATATTATTCCGGACGCATTTCGAGCAAGCAAATAAGGGGCCAGTATAGCCAGAATCAGCAATAGATGTATGTGCAGCAGGAGCGGTTTGACTAACGTTTCACCGATCGGAATGCTGCTAATAAGCGATGAAATGTTGGCGGTACGGGATAAAATTCCGGCTGGTTCGGGCAACGTTAGCGGGATTCAGGGCAGGTAGCGGAACTCGATTTTGGCACAGGAGTAATGACGATGCAGTGCCAAGAGTTTTAAGCGAATGGTAAAGCGGAGAAGGACTAAAAGCTAAAAGACGGCCAAGGTCCTTAAGCCTTGGCCGTCTTTAAATCAGCGGGTTAAACCGTTCGGATGCGTGTATCAATCGCATGATAATTGACCGGCTTTATCCCGTTTGCGATTCAGGTTAATGTTACTGGCAATGGACGCGGTTGCGAATAGCGTCGATGAGATGACGAATTCGCCGGAAATAAAACCAATTAAGCCGGTTACAAACATCGCGCCGGTTAAAATATCTTTGTAAAAGTCGTTCATGAGTCAATCCTCGTATAAAGTTAAAATCTTATTTAATATGATTTAACTATATAGAAGATGGCTATTGTTGACAATGTCGCTAATTACGTATGGATTGTTTCTTTATTGTGTGTAATTGATTCATAATCTATTCATATTACGTCGAGTAGCTTAACTTTGGAACGAGCATCAAATAACTTGAGCAAGTCTTATGTTGGGACCATGAAGCACATGAAAGGCATGGAGGTTTTAAGTCTTCATGCCCTTCATGGTAATTTTGTAAATTAATCTATGCATGTTTCTTAGGACCCCATCAATAATAACTTCCGCTTAGGGTTCCCACGCTCTGCGCTCATCTTTATATACAAGTGTACGCGAGCCATGAATGTGAAGCTGTCGTTGGGTACTTAGCTTAAATTTAGCACCTAAGAAGCGGTAAGTTACCGTCCATGGCACTGGACCGGCAACTGCTCCTGCGTTGCTCTACCTCCTGCATCCCTGCCAGTATGACGACTCTTGGACATCGTTGTGTATAAGTAGGTGTTCATAAGTTTCTTAACATGTGTGGGAGGGGCTTTAGCCGCGACAATCGCGGCTAAAGCCCCTCCCACACATGCCAGAAAACTTTTGCCCAACGACTTAACGATGAGCGCTCTGCGTGGGAACGATGAGTTTATGTTTCGGGAAGTTATTACCGACCCTATCCTTAGCAAGTAAGCCAATACTTCAGGCCGCTCACTATTTCTGCCCATTCCAAGCAGGAATAGCACAGGATTAGTGGCGGCACGGCGAGTGGCAAACTGGGTCGCTGGACTTAGTTAATGGTTTTAGGCTCCATAGCCAAATCTTCAACCCAGCAGCCGACCGGGTTGCCCAGATTCATCTCTTTATCTTCAAAGCGCACCAGAAAAACGCTGCGATTC